>Ga0209491_10003408_pt1 | contig 26333 bp, 27 predicted proteins | sample BON02_FD_187213 | JGI IMG/M metagenome (GOLD analysis project Ga0209491, IMG submission 187213) | Freshwater microbial communities from Lake Bonney liftoff mats and glacier meltwater in Antarctica - BON-02 (SPAdes) (version 2) | ecosystem: Environmental > Aquatic > Freshwater > Ice > Glacier...
GCTGCAGGGAGCACGGAGGGCGCATGACGAAGCGCCGGTTGGACGCAGGAGGCGCCGGGCGGACCCGGGTCGCGTGAGGAGGCGATGCGCGAAGCGCTGCCCCGCGAGCCCTCTTGTGATTACACACACCTTTGTCGACTGTTGGACTCGTTCGCTCACCCCCCCGACTACCACTGCTTTCTGTACGAGCAGTTGGAGGTCACCCTCGAGGAGGTGCTCCAGAACAAGATGCACTTTGACGAGTCCCATGCCCTTTTCCATATCATGCTCGGCGTGCAAGCACTTCACCGCGCCGGCTTCTTGCACCGCGACCTCAAGCCCGCGAACGTCATGTTTCGCGACGGGGTCGGCAAGCTCATCGACTACGGCTTCGCCGCGCCGATTGGCGAAGGCGGCCCGCTTGCGTTCGCGCCCCCCTACCGGGCGCCGGAGATCGTTCTCGGTCGCACCTGCACCGAGGCGGGCGACGCCTGGGCCATGGGCGCCATCGCCGCCGAGATGGCGACGCGCAAGCCACTATTCGCGTTCGCAACTCACCAGACCAACGAGCAGGTGCAAGAGTCCATGGAGCAGGCGTTTAACGTCCGCCGCGGATGCCTCGCGGTCGACGATGCGTCTGTAGCGGCCATCGCCCCGCTCGATCTGGGCACTGCGGCTGGTCCTCAGCGCACCCAGTGCGCCGCATCGGCAAACGCGCTGTTGGTCGTTTCTCCCCGTGCGCGATGCGAGGCGTTGTACGAGCTCAACTCCATGGCCATTTGTAGTGACTTTGCCTACATCCAGTTCTTGCTGGGACCCTCGACCCGGGTGGAATGACCATGTCGGGTTAACCCAAGTGGTGTCGTGGCCGAGGTGTCCTCTCCAGGAGGCGTGTTTTGGTCGAGGTGGGTCATGACCGACGTGGGTCGTGGCCGAGGTGTGTCGTGGCCGGTGTGTGACCGAGACTCCTTCAGGGGGGTCTGTGGTATGTCGGGTTAACCCGAGGCGCGCGGCGAGCTCAACAGTCGGAACATGGACCCGCCTCGGGGCGCCAAGGCATGAGCTGCCGAGGTGTGACCGGGCTGTCCCCTTCAGGAGGCGTGTCGTGACACAAGGTGTGGGTCCGTGGTGTCGTGGTTGACGTGTGGGTCCGAGGTGTGTCGTGTCCGACGTGACAGATGTGTGGGTCCGAGGTGTGTCGTGTCCGAGGTGTGACCGGGGTGTCCCCTTCAGGAGGTGTGTTGTGTCCGAGGTGTGACCCGGGTGTCCCCTTCAGGGGGTGTGTCGTAACAGAGGTGTGACCGGGATGTCCCCTTCAGGAGGTGTGTCGAAACAGAGGCGTGACCGGGACCCTTTCGGGAGGGTGTCGTGGCCCCTTCAGGAGGTGTGTCATTGTCACGTCCGAGGCGTATCACGTCCGAGGTGTATCGTGCCCCGGTCACGACGCACCCCCTGAGGGGACACGTGGGCCACACATCGGACACGACGCACCTCTTGATGGGGCCCCTTCAGGCAGCGACCGACACACCTCTTGGAGGGGACTCCTCAAAGCGGTACCCCAGGTGGTCGCAGGGACCAAACACATGGAACACTTCGACCAAGGCACACCTCGTCCATGACACACCTCGGCTCGGGCACCCCCTGAAGGGGGGGGTGCGTCACGACACATCTCCCGGAAGAGGTCACCACACATCTCGGACACATCAGCCCCACCTCCTGAAGCGGTCACGTGCGTCTGGGTCACGGAGCTGAGCTCGCCAGCTGTGCACCGGACGCGCATCCAGTCGGTGTCCATTCGATTTTTTGAATGGGGGGGGGGTCAACCCCCCCCCATTCGCCACGCCGCCCATGGCGCCCACTGGAAAGGCACTTCGCATCGGTCACCAAACGCACTGGACACTTGGACCAAGAAACATTGGCCACACCTCGGTCACCAAACGCACGGGACACTTCGGCCAAGGCACATCAGCCACACCTCGGTCACTCAACACACAGTACACTTCGGCCAAGGCACATTGGCCACACCTCGGTCAGCAAACACATAGGACATGTCGGCCAAGGCACATCCGCCACACTTCGGTCACCAAACAACTGGGACACTTCGACCGAGATTCATCGGCTACACATCTGTCACCAAACAGACCGCCCTACCCAGTGACCGGCCCAACGCCTGTTCCATACGCGCTGCCCGGCCTCCGCCCCGTTCTTGCGGAGACTCCGATTTCGTCGCCGTAGGGGATGGGGCCACTCAGGCACACGAGGCCGGCTGCCATGCCGGCGGGTCTGTGGTTGGCGAGGGCGGCCGTTGCGGCATCGGCGGCGGGTCTGGGGTTGGCGGGGGCGGCCGTTGCGGCATCGGTGCCGGTGGGTCTGGGGTGGGCGAGGGCGGCCGTTGCGGCATCGGCGGCGGGTCTGGGGTGGGCGAGGGCGGCGTCGGCGGCACCGGGCAACCGACTCCGCTCGTCTGACAGATCCAATCGCGAAATGCTGAGACCTCGGTGTACACGTCATACTTATTGAAGAGGGCACAACCAACGGTCCAGCTCGCGATGCCCACGAGCGTTTCTTCCGACTCTTCGTTCTTGTATACAAGCGGACCTCCGCTGTCGCCTTTGCAAACGCCGACGCCGGGCTTTTTGATACCGGCGCATATCATGTTATCATCGAGTGGATTTGGCACCGGCATTGTGGCCCGGCAGACCGCGTCCGAGACAATTGGAATTGAGATCTGGAGCGGCGCTGTGGGAGACGAACCGCCGTCTGACGTTCTACCCCAGCCGACCGCTGTGACCATTGTTCCCACGAGCTCCGCGGTGCCGGCCGACTCCAGACGCGACACTGGCCGGATGTTGGCTCCGAGAATCAACGGTTGGTTGAGCTTGATAATCGCAATGTCGTTGTGGCCCGGAGTAGAATAATCGCCATCATACCCTGGGTGCATGATCACCTGATCCGGAGACCGATATTGCCACTCAGCCCCCGGGGGGGTCAGGTTGTGCAACCCCGCGTGCACACCGGAGTTTTGGTAACCATCCACGCAGTGGGCGGCGGTCAGCACCCAGATTGGCGAGATGATTGTGCCGGCACAATAGTGCCAGGGACCCTTCGTGAGGGAGACGAGGTATGGGTGCGCCCCTGCCTCGATCTCCAACCCGCCAACGATGCGCGCGTCGTCGGCGGATCTCACGTAGGTGGCCCGGCCCTCGCCGGGGGGCGCTGGAGCCGCCACGGGTGTCAATTGAGACAGGGTCATGGCAAACAACCACGCCAAGACCGTGGCAGGGGAATCGCGGCCCCGTTTGCGACTCGTGTGGACCGTCTCCGGCTTTGCGGGGCATTGCGTCGCTGCGAGCGCCGGCTTGTGCCCTACGGGCTGGCAGTCGTTGGCGTCGTTGGCTGCGTTGAACATGAGCCTGTGGCCGGGAGGTGGTGGGGGGGGTCAGGACGGCACAGCCAGACGGAACCAGATGGAACCAGAGGGGAACTGGGCCCGGGAAGCGAGCGGTCGCCCCAGCCCCTCGGCCCCGTCCCGCTGCCGGCGCTGCGGGGCCGGGGCCGTCGCGCGGGTGGCGCCGCGGCCGCCTGAGGCCGCCGGGGTGGGGCAAACGATGGCGTACATCGATCGACGATCTTTTGAGAGTTTATCAACCCCGATTACTAATTCTGCGATGGCGTTTCATTTCAATCAGATTCAATTGTAAATACTAGGAATTCAATACTAATTCTGCGGTGGCGGCTCATTGCTCGGAATCATCCTAATTTTCATTATCCGATTTTTGGAAACGAACTTTTGTGCACCGTCGGTACGCTTGCCTTTTCATATATAAGAACGGAAGAATCAATACTGATTCTCCGGTGGCGTTTCATTCCTCGGAATCATTGGCACAGTCGGTACGCAAATCGAAGATTCACTCTTAATTGCTCAGATAGCGACCTTCTTCTATTCACTTGAATCCGGAGCTAGCGCGGGGATCCCGTTGTGATTGTCGATTTGATTTATTTTTGGTGTTTGGAACTATTTTCTGCACAGTCGGTCCGCTTGTTGCATGCTTTGGGTTCGTCCTGTCGGCCCCAACTGATCGGTGCAGCTCTCGCTCTCGGTTGCTGTCGCTGGGCTCGCTCTCGTTCGCTGTCGCTGGGCTCGCTCTCGGTCGCTGTCGCTCGTTGCCACTCGGCTGGCTGTCGCTGGTTGTCGCTCGGCTGGCTGTCGCTGGCTGTCGCTGGTTGTCGCTGGCTGTGGCTCTGCTGGCTGCCAGTGGCTGTCGCTCTGCTCGTCGCGGCGCGCTGGACTCGGTGGCGTTGAGCTCGTTGCGCTCTGTACGCGGTGGCTTGGCCCTGGAGGGTGCTGTGTGTGAGCTTGCTGTGTCCCTGATTGCTGCATTGAGCTCGCTGCGCTCGCTGTGTTCGCTGCGTTCGCTGCGCTGTCGCTGGCTGTCGCTGGCTGTCGTTGGCTGTCGCTGGCCGTCGCTGTGCGTTCGCTGCGCTCGCTGCGTTCGCTGGCTGTCGCTGCGCTGTCGCTGCGCTCGGGTTAACCCGCCCCTGCCGCCACGCACCGCTTCGATGGCACCACCCGGTTCGAATGCGACCAGCGGCGCCATCTCCAGGCCACCCGACGCGTCGCCCGCCAGCACACTAGGCTGGTGGCGTCGCTTCGGTGCGGTGGTGACGGCATGCAGCGCCGGGGTCGGTGTCGACTCGGCATGGCGCCACTGACGTGGGCGCGATCCGAGCGAGGTCCAGTCGGGCGTAGCGCGGCCGGGCGGCGTTGAAAACCCACTGGCATGGGCACCAGTGTGACTTGCGAGGGCGGCGGTGCGGCTCACACCAGCACCCACAGGTTGCATCGGACCCCGAAAACTCGCGCGATCGCACACCACAAAAAAACGCGAAATGCGCAGCCCCTCTGTGTGGTTTTTTTTTGTGTGGGTTTTCTTCTGTGGGTCTGTCCGTAGCCTTTTTTTGTGCCGCACAGCTTCTTGGGCGCTCCCGCTGCGCTCTCGCTTGGCTCTCTGCGCCCTCGCTCGGCTCGCTGTGCTCTCGCTCGGCTCGCTGCGCTCGCCCTCGTTCTCTCTCGTTCGACTCGCTGCGCTCGCGCTCGCTCGCTCTTGGTCCGACGTGTGCCACGGGGTGTGCCATGGTCCCCTTCCGGAGGTGCGTCACGGGGTGTGCCATAGACCGACGTGCGCCACGAGGTGTGCCATGGTCCAAGGTGTGTCGGGGCGTACCATGGGGCCCCGAGGTGTGCCATGGTCCGAGGTGTGCCATCGTCCGAGCTGTGCCGGGGTTAACCCTTAACCCTGCGCGGGCTGGTGCCGGGCACGGCGACCGTCCGACTCGCGGGCCGCCCTGCCGCGTTCGCCTCGGCCGCGGTCGCTGTGAGCGACGCCGCCGTGGCGCCGCTCCGCCTGTTGGCCCGGTTGGTGACGGGCGTCGAGTGGACGAGCGCGCCGCCGGAATCCCTGGTGCCCCCCTACGCTGGCTTCGCGGCACAGGCGCGGGTGGTGCAGAGCCTCGCGGCCGAGGGCGACTACGGCCGCGTCCACGCCGCGATCGAGTGGGACGACGGCGCCCGCCAGGGCGTCGGCTACGAGGACGGGTCGGTCGGTGAGGCGCTGGCGCTCGGTGCGCTCACCGTCACCTCGGTCACACCCGGCCTGCGCGCCGCTGCGCCGTCGCTCAGCTCGGGGGGCTTCTGGACGCTGGATGTGGTGCCCGGTGGCGTCCGGCAGTTCGGGCCGCTCGCGGTGGCCGAGTGGTCCCTCTGCGGCACGCCGCTCGCTGTGGCCCCGATCCCCATCTATGTGGATCTGCCGCGCGCGGTGCGCGTCACCGTCTCTTCGCCGGTGGCGCGGCTCACCCCCCTCGGCGACGACGCCGCCGCGGCGCCCATCTCGCTGCCCGTCGAGGCGCCGCTCGTCGCTGTGGTCGGCTTTGACGACGACTCGTCGTAGGACGTCTCGCGCGACGCGCGCACATCCTTCGCGGCCGCGCCGGCCCACTGCGCCGCGGTCGAGCCCGCCGCCGGCGGCGGGTTCAAGGTGGTGACGCTCGCCGGGTGCAACGCCTCGGGGGTGACCATCAGCGCCACCGTCGACTTTGGCGGGACCCTCAGCGACTCGGCCGACCTCGCGCTCTCGCGTCTCGACCGGCTCGAGCTGGCCTTTACGGGCTACCCCAACACGGACGCCAACGCGGCCACAGAGCTCACCGCGCTCGGCCGCATCGCCTGCACCAACAAGTTCCACCACGCCACCGCGCGCGTGCGCGCCTACCTGGACGACGACGCCGCCGGCGCCTACGACGTCACGGGCCACTCGAGCCTGTCCTCGAGCGCCCCGGCCGTCGTCGCGCCCTCCGGCAGCCGGCTGCGCGCGCTCTCCGCGGGCGAGGCCACCGTGACCGCGAGCTTCGCCGCCTCGTCGTCGGCCGCCGCGCCGCTGCCCGTCTCGGCCGGCGCGGTGCCCGTCGAGTCGGTCGGCCTCAGTGTTCGGGTTAACCCTTAACCCGACTCGTTCTCGTTGCGCTGTCGCTGCGCTCTCGCTCGCCCCTGTTGCGCGGTCGCTGCGCTCCCACTCGGCTCGCTGCGCTCGCGCTCGCTTGGCTCATTGCGCTCGCGCTTGCTCTCGTCCTCTCTCGTTCGGCTCGCTGCGCTCGCACTCACTCGCTCGTGGTCCGAGGTGTGCCACGGGGTGTGCCATGGTCCCTTTCGGGGGCTGCGTCACGGGGTGTGCCATGGTCCCCTTCGGGGGCTGCGTCACGGGATGTGCCATGGTCCCCTTCGGGGGCTGCGTCACGGGATGTGCCATGGTCCCCTTCGGGGGCTGCGTCACGGGGTGTGCCATGGTCCCCTTCGGGGGCTGCGTCACGGGGTGTGTCATGGACCGAGGTGTGCCACGGGTGCGCCAACGTCCGAGGTGTGTCGGGGTGTACCATGGGGCCAGGAGGTGTGCCACGATCCGATGTGTGCCATGGTCCGAGGTGTGCCCCTTCGGGAGATGTACAGGGGAACGTTTGCCGGAGAGTTCATTTCCGAGGAACGGTCAGCTCGGACGCATCGGCCACACCTTGGCCTTGACGCACCTCGCACAACTCAGGCGTGCTACATTGCGCTCGCTGCGGCGGACGAGGGCTGGTCGGAAGCGTTTCTCTGGATCGCCCTGTGGGCTGACAAGCAGCCTCGCTCCGCGGTTGACAAACTCGCCAAGGGCTCCGCCATTGGGGCGAGTGGAATCACTGGCGGCGGCTCGAACTCGACCACCATCATGGAGAGTGCGGTTGTGACCGGCGCAGTGCCCATTTTGCAGTGGATGGCGGCGCGCGTCCCTGGCGAGACGGACTTGACGGAACTGGCCTCCCTCGCCGCGGGAGAGGGGGAGATGGCGATGCTCAAGGTGCTCCGCGCCACTCCAAGTGTGCCGTGGGATGAAACTGCGTGGTGTGGCGCGGCCAAGGGCGGGCATGTGCACGTGCTGGAGTGGTTACTGGAGATTGGCTGCGACCGCGGCCCACTCCAGGACGAGTACGACGCCGCGGCGCAAGGAGTGCAAGCTTGGATCGCCGACAAGAAGGTGCCCTTCACGGCCGCTAGCTTCCAGGCGCGATCCGCGGCAGTGGCGTGGCTAGGGGCGTGACGGCCTGCACCGCGCAGACTGCCCACGCGCATGCGCTGCGTGTGGTGCGCGCGTGCGTTGCGTGTGGTGCGCGCGTGCGCTGCGGGTGGTGCGCGCGTGCGCTGCGGGTGGTGCGCGCGTGCGCTGCGTGAGTCGCGCGCTGCGTGAGGCGCGCGCGTTTGCTGCGTGCACGCGCGTCGTGTGCATATGCGCCGCCTGTGCGCGCGTGTGCGCGCCTGTGCGCCGCCTGTGCGCGCGTGTGCGCCGCCTGTGCGCGCGTGTGCGCCGCCTGTGCGCCGTCTGTGCGCGCGTGTGCGCGCCTGTGCCTTCAGGGGGTGTTTTGCGTGTTTGGTGACCTTGGTGTGGCCGATGTGCCTTGGCCCCTTCAGGGGTGTGTCGTGACCGGGTGTCCCCTTCAGGAGGGGTGTTGTGGCGCCCTCGCCCCTTCGCCCACGTCGAGTCGCACACAGATCCTGGGTGACAATGGCCGCTGGCGGCACCCCCTGGGTGGGTGCACCCATCGAGCCACTCGCGGCGCTCCCAGCTGCGCTCCCAGGCACCACACCGGTATTTTTTTCAGTTGGTGGAAATTTGCCTGAACCAGCTTGGGCACCCCACTGGTATTTGTTACAATAGATGGAAATTTTCCTCGAGGCGGGGTGTGCACCTTGGCCAGGTGTGTCCTGACCCCCCCCCCACAACTGGGTGCACATGCACACCCAACCTTGGGCGGTTGCCAACCAAGGCCAGGTCGAGTCTGGGTGATCGAGCTCGAGTCGGGCGGTTTTTTGTCTGCGTCTGTGTAGGCGAGCCCCTGAGGGCGCACGATGGACTTTTCCGATCCGCGGTTCAGCGACGCAGTCTACGCCCATTGGCCCGCATTGGCCAAGGTGAAGGTGCTCCGGTCCGCGCGAAGCTTTGGGGCGGCCTATGCGCCGCCTCCCGCGTGCACGGCGAATGCCGACTACCGCAAGATTGCCTGGTGGGAGTACGACCATACCATGCCATGCGAACTGAAGACTGTAGAGGCGCTGCACCGCGCCGCCCCAGGGTGCCTGAAGACTCTACAGCACCCGTTCGAAGGCGTCACCGACTTGCCAGGCCGATCGGAGAAGGCGAAGAGTGACTCGGCGTGCGCCGCCTTCGAACGCATCCGCCACGAGCTCACCTTGCCGGTCAGGGGGGAGGGCTCCTACAAGTTCGGCTCCCTGACTCAGATGGTGCAGCTGGAGGACCTGGTGGCGGTGCATGGCCACAACCCGCTCACGCTGCGCCAGGTCGAGGTCCGGGTCATTGGGACTAGCCCCGGCTCAGCGTGGAAGATGGACGACGTACGGCTCGCGGCGATCTTGGCGTGCCCCAGCGTGCAGCTGGTGTCCCTGCACCACTGCGATCTGGGGGACCACTGGCTGGACCGGCTGATTGCGGGGTTGGGAGGGACGAACCGCGCTCTTCATCTCTGATCCTGCGTGTACAGCCACGGCGACACCGACTTTCTCCTCCTCGATAGGCCCTTGGGCCAACTGGAAATGCACATAAGCCCATGCCCAAGCATGGTCAAGATGACAAATGCCGAGACAATTGGTGCAGCGGCCTTCAAATTCTGGACGATGGACACCGTCCAGTTGCCGCCCAATCTGGTGAAAATAGAGAGGCTTGCGTTCGTCGAGTGCGAATTCCTGGCACACGTCAACTTCACCAACTGCAAGCACCTGGAGGTGATTGAGAAGCAAGCCTTTGAGGGCTGCTATGCGTTCGAGTCCATCAAGCTACCGCCGTCGGTGCGTGAAATCCAATCGTATGCCTTCGATGGCTGCAGCAACCTGAAGAAGGTCGACTTGTCCGAGTGCCACTGGCTGAGCCAAGGCGGCATCTACGACACTGCCTTCGAGCATTGCCATGCTGACCTCGTCGTTCAACTGCCCGCGAATGTAACCCTCGCGATGGCGACAACGGCCGAGCAAAGCCCAGCGTATGTCTATAGCTAACGGTCTGTCCGTAAACTATTCCAACGAATTGGAACTGCTCCTGACACCCGGGGATAACTCACCCGGGTTGACTGACCTTGGTGTGGCCGATGTGCCTTGGCCCCTTCAGGGGTGTGTCGTGTCGTGCTCCTTTCGAGGGCAGTGTGGCAGCGAGAAGTGTCGCTCGCCATCGCCTATTCGGCCGTGCTCATTGAGCACATCAGGCAGCTTCACGGTTGCTATCGAACCGTGGGCAACTCTCAGCGTGAGTGGATCACGGTGTCCTTTGAGGTGTGCGTCGGGTTGTACGCACTGAGCCGCGGCGATCTCATTTCTGCGTGTGCCATGCTCGTGGGCGTGCTGGTGCACATTCGGACGATCATTGACGGCTCCGGTGTCGGCGATTTGGTATGCCTGTGACGGGTTGTTCGTGGCCCCATGGCAGATCAAGATGGCTGCCATTGGCCGCCCCAGGCGAAGCTGCTTGCGCAACCAATTCAATGACCGATGTGTCTTCGCTGCGGCCCCTTCAGGAAGTGTCCCGTGTGGTTGGTCGCTGCGACCGCTTGAGGAGTCCCCTTCAGCGGTGTGTCGGCCGATGTGTCTTGGTCGCCCCGTGTGCTTGGTGACCGATTACCCGATCCACCTGCAAGGTCAGAACAGTGGCGCCACCGGTTGCACGGGTAGCGTACCATGCGAGCGCGAGCATGGAAAAGGTGCAATCGCAGCCAGTCTTGAAAGGATTGTGAGCACCATGAGGCCAGTGCGAGTGCAACGAGACGTGCGAGCGCAGCCAGCCCTGAAACGAGTACGAGCGCAACGAGCGAGCCCTTCAGGAAGTGTCCCGTGTGTTTGGTGGCTGCATGAAGAGACCACTTGAGGAGGTGTCGCTGCCTGAAGGGGCCCGTGTGAATCCCGTGCCACTGGGCCACTGACGCGCTGAGGCGCGCCGCGTGTGCATCAATTTTTTAAGACCTGTATGGGCAGGCACTGGCGAGACTGAGTGCGACAAGTCGGGTGCCTGCCGCACCTGGCGCACGTCGGCGCGCCGCCGCGGGGCGGTGGCCATGGGCGTCGTCGTCGTGGTGCTCGTGGTCGTCGCCCTCGTCATGTGGCAATCGCGCCAGGAAAGGGCCCTCGGCATCCGGCTTGCGGACCCGCCCTGTCCGGACCGGCTGCAGGTGGTGCGCGTGCCGAACGCGCTGCCGCTGGCCGTGCACGCCGAGATCGCCGCGGCGCTCGGGGCGGCGCGCGCGGCGGGCCAGTTCCACCGCAGCGTCGGGCCCACCCGCAGCGGCGCAGCGCTCGCATTGGGCTCGGCCTCGGTAGCGCAACCCTCGCTGGGCTGCGTCGTCCGCGCCTTCCGTGACGCGGCGCTCACCGCTCGTGTCCAGGCGGCGTGCAACTCGCACCTGCAACTGGTGCCCCGGACCGACGTCAACGAGCTCAGCGCGCTGCTCTACTGTGAGCCGGGCGACGGCATCGACGAACACATGGACGGCAACGTCTACCTTGGTTCACGCTGGGCCGCGATCTACAGTGTCGAAGACGACGGCGACGCGCAGCTCGAGATCGCCGGCGTGCCGGTGCATATGGTTGCGAACGAGATGGTGCTCTTCCGCGCCGACCTGCTGCGCCACCGGGTGCGCAGGCGGCGCGGGCGGGGCACCCGGCTGGTGGTCAACGCGCTGTACTGCGACGTGTGCGCGCCGCGCGCGGGACCACTGGCACGGTTGTGGAGCTGGGCGGTGGCGCTCACCTTTTACGGCTGATGGCGCGGACGCCAACGCCGCGCATTCTTTTTGTGGCTGCTTGGCAAGACCGATGGCGGGGTCCTGCTACCGACTCGAGCCCGCTGTGGCGCCCTCTTTGGCGGACCCCTCGTGGCGGCCGCTGCTGCCGCGGGTTGACTTGGCGGTCGTGCTCACGATGCACGGATCGGAGCGGTTGCTCCGGTTGCAACAGGCCGACTGCCCGCTGTACCGGCTCTGCGCGCACACCGTGCTGCAGATCAACCGCGGCTACCGCGCCTGCCCCAAGCCGCAGGTGACCAACACCGCGTACGACCTCACGCACGCTTACGCCGAGGTGGCAAGGTGGACCCGGGGCATGGGCAACGTGCTTGTTTTAGAGGACGATGCGGTGCTGATGAAGGATTCGCGCGACGCCGACTTTGCGCTCGTCGACGAGTTTGTTGCGTTGCGCAATTTTAACGTCTACTCGCTCGGGTCGATCGGCGCCGTTCGCCCCGATGCGTGGGGCAGCCGGCACCGAACCTTTATTGCAAAGTGGGGCCTGACGCAGGCGATCGTCTGGTCCCCGCGCGCGCGAGAGGCGCTGCTGCAACGCGCGGCGCACCGGCTGCCGATGCACATCGACACCGGCTTTCTGGCGATGCTGCCGCTCTGCTTCACGCTCGACCGGCCGCTCGTGGTGCAGACGTTTCCAGTGACGCCCAATACGGCGAATTGGTGTATGTTCTGTACCGGCGGAAGCTTCGGCCGACTCGACCGGTGGCTGTCCCAGTCCGGCCACGCGTGCATGGGCCGGCTCGGCCTGGACCACTCCGTGGAAGGCTGGCGTGTGTTGTACATGCTCAATGCCACCCTGCTGCCGGCCACGGTGGCGGTGTGCCTCTTGGTGGTCGCGCTGCTGCTGAGCGCGCTGCGGCGACTGGGAGGCGGCGGGCGGCACCGGCTGCGAACGGACGCCGTCGACAGCACCGGGCTCCGTGCAAGCGGCCACACCTCCTGAAGGGGCCACACACCCCTGAGGCGGTCGCCCAACACATGGGACACGTCCTGAAGGGGGCCAGGCACATCGGCCACACCGCACACCTCGGTCGCAGCGACCAAACACACGGAACACCTTGGTCGCAGCGACCAAACACACGGGACACCTCGGTCGCAGCGACCAAACACACGGGACACCTCGACCAAGCGCGTGTGTTGACCGATGCCCCGGCGCCACTTGGGTCGTCGAGGCCACTCCTTCACCCGAACTCCTACCGTGGCGCGCATTGAACTGCGTCGTGAGCGCGCGCCCACCGCAGGAGCTCGGGGTGCCCGCCGCGCACGGCAGCAGCCACGGTCCACTCGCTCCACGGGGCGCCCTGGGCGCGCGCCCACTGCAGCACCTCAAGGTGGCCGGCCTCGGCCGCGTAGTTGCACGTGGCCTCGTCCCAAGGGGCGCCCTGGGCGCGCGCCCACTGCAGCAGCTCGAGGTGCCCGCCAAAGGCCGCCGCGCTGCACGTGCCCGCGTCCCAGGGGGCGGGCGGGCTCTCTCTGCGCGCCCATCGCAGCAGTTCGAGGTGCCCCCCCCGCGCAGCCTCGAAGCAGGTCCACGGGCACCACGGCGCGGCTTGGGCGCGCGCCCACTGCAACACCTCGAGGTGTCCGCTGAGCGCCGCCGAGCTGCACGTGGCTTCGTCCCAGGGGGCGCCATGGGCGCGCGCCCACTGCAGCAGCTCGAGGTGGCCGCCGCCGGCTGCGCCGCTGCAGGTCCTCGTGTCCCATGGCGCGGGCGGGCTCTGGGCGCGCGCCCACCGCAGCAGCGCGAGGTGGCCGCCGAGCGCAGCGGTGCTGCACGTCCGGTGGTCCCACGGCGCGGGCGGGGTCTGGGCGCGAGCCCACTGCAGCAGCCCGAGGTGGCCACCCTCGGCCGCCCCCGTGGCCGTGTGCGCCGACCCCCAGCACGCGGGGAGGCGCACGCGAACCCACTCGAGGACCCGGGGGCGGTTGTTCAGCGCGGCCTGCCTGGTCGCCTCGTCGGTCCAGCGCTCGCCGTGCGCAACCAGCCCCGGGAGCAACTCCACCCAGCCGTGTGCAGCGGCCAACTCGAGACACCCGCGGCGGACCCCCCTCGGCCCACCAGGCGCGGGCGAGCGGTGGGCCGACATGATCACCACCTGGACCACAATCGGCGCGCTGGACCCCCTGCTGGGCACCACCGGGGCGACCCGTGCGCGCACGTGCCGGCAGGTAGCCAGCACGCGCCCCGCGGCCTGCGGCTGGTCGATCGCGGTCAGCTCGAGCCCCGAAACGAGTGTCGGCCAGCTCGTCTGTGCGCACGCCGCTGCCCAACTCGAGGCCCGAAACGAATGTAAGCCAGCTCGTCCGTGCGCACGCTGCCAACTCGAGTCCGCTGCCGGAGCGCGAGTTGTGGACTCGGCTCGAGCGGGGCCATCGGGGGGCTCGCGGTCATTCGGGCAGACAGACGCTGAGCCCGCTGTCATCCAGCTTCGCATGGCTGCTGCAGCACTCGGTTTCCTGCAACCGGGAGTGGAATTGTTCGCCGTCCCATCGGCACACCATGGGCAGATCGGGGGCGCACGTGAGACGCAACGACCCCACCCGGTCGGACCGAAAGTCACCTTCGCCATCGGGGCTCCCCTTGTACACCGCGCCCCCAGACAGGTCGACATGCGGACCGTCCACAGGGTCCAGCGACGGGGAATAACGCATCGCCCGCCCCTAGGAGGGGGTCGCGACACACCCCCTGAAGGGGACACCTCGATCGCGACCCCATGACCTCGGCACCTCCGGTCATGACGGCACACCTCGGACACCTTGGTCACAACATCGGTCACGACACACAGTGTGTCGGGTACACCTCCCAGTGTGGCGGCTGCATTGGCGGCTCGGGTTCACCCCCTACCACCTTCAGCGTTCGCTCACCGTTTTTTGAATGGAATGCGTGCAGATTGAGTCGGTGGCGTGGGCGACGTTGTCGCGACGGTGGGCCAACGAGTCGAACGGAAACGGGCCATGCATAGGTCGAATTCCGGATCCGGTTCCAATCCCCCGAGCATCCGGGCCATTCGGTCATTTGAGGTGGAGTGGTGTGCATATCGTTGATCACATATCAACTTCTTCATCGATTGAATGAGCGAATTCTGATCACCCTGGGTCGGATGCAGGAACAGCAGTAATTCTGCTGCCGCCGTTGCGAGCTCATTCATGGTTCTTTGATGGGCCGGTACAATAATGTCAATGGCCTCCTTATCTTCGAAGAATTGATGCCGGAGCTTGTTGTACAATGTTGCTAATGTGGTTGCGCCTTGTCGATAAAACCGCCGTGTAATTCGTTCCAGGTTGTCGGTGGCGCGTTCAGATGCTTCGTACGGGTAGCATGCACCGGCCTGCAACTTGATATTGCGAATGAGTTCTGCAGGAAGGAACGGTAGAGCATCCTCATGAACCGTTTCAAACAAGATCATCTTGACTAATGCGCTTCGCGTCTGAAATTTCGGGTTCAGAGGGATGAGACGGTCTCTGCACTGCTTCATCGTCGTAAATAGTTCATCCAAGTTGAGATTGTTCCGTCTGGCATACCACTTGTTGTTCTGGTGGATGCGGCGAGGGTGATTGATGTCATGGTAGAAGAAATTTAGCGGGCTCTGCATGGCCTCGTCAACGTAGGAAGGCTTGAATGTGATGCCACATGGTTGGAATCGAGTGGCGCGTAGTTTCAACAAATCAGTGGCACCAAGCGCCTCCACAGTTGGCCATATGATTACATCTGGCAGCTCACCCAACAGATATTCCAGGTAGTATACGTACCTGCTGTGGAAATATACCGAGGTGAGCTTTTCGTCCCACCCGTTTGCCTCAATGTGTGCCAGATCGACGAATTCCATGGCAGTTGCGATGCTTCTGACACACAAGCCAAATGGGTATACCGCGCCTTTGAATGGGGTTTCGTAGAGATGGATCGGATCGCATCCTGCACGCTTGGCGTTGGTTTCGAACTGCGCACTGGGAATTGGACAGACCTGCGGCGTCGAGGCGTCACAGGTTGTCCGTTGCACAGTGTTGTACAAGCGGCTGAGGGTCAGTTGTTTGCGAAATTTGACAAACGGCGATACCGGGCGCGTTGCGGTCACATGACGAAACACAGCATTCAACGTGTCAACGAGCTCAGAGCAGTCGAAGTTTGGACCGCTAGCCTTGTACCTACTGACTAACTCTTGTTCAAAGTTGTTGTCGAGTAGCCTGGATTTTGACATGTCTCTTTGTACTGTTGTATAACCACTTGACAATATTATCATGGGCGGGTGGGGCTCACACCACACCTCGGTCACGACACACCTCCTGAAGTGGCCACACATCGGTCACACCTCGGCCACGCGACACACCTCGGTCACGACACACCTCCTGAAGGGGCCACACGACACACCTCGGTCACGGCACACCTCGGACACCTCGGTCACGACACAGCAGGCATACCCGTCCCATGGAGCTGGTGGGGTCTGGGCGCGCGCCCATTTCAGCAGCTCGAGGTGGCCTTCACTGGCCGCAGCCATGCACGTGCGCTCGTCCCCGGCGTGTGGCCCCCCCTGGGCGCGCGCCCACGAGGACCTCGTTCTCATGGTGTGGGTGGAGCTGGTGGGTTGTGGGCTCGCACCCACTGCAACACCTCGAGGTGGTGTTGCGCGAATCTGCACATGTCCTCGTCCCACGGGGCGGGCGGGTCCTGGGCGCGCGCCCACTTCAGCAGCTCGAGGTGGCCGTGGTTGGCCGCAGCCCTGCAGGTGCTCTCGTCCCACGGGGCGGGCGGCGTCTGGGCGCGCGCCCACTGCAGCAGCTCATGGTGGCCGCCTTCGGCCGCAAACATGCACACCCTTTCGTCCCACGGGGCCCCTTGGGCCCGCGCCCACTGCAGCAGCTCGAGGTGGTTTTCGCCGGCCGCGTCGCTGCAGGTGTCCTTGTCCCACGGGGCGGGCGGGGTCTGGGCGCGCGCCCACTGCAGCAGCTCGAGGTGGCCGCCGCCGGCCGCGTCCGTGCAGGTCAACCAGTCCCATGGGGCGGGCGGGGTCTGGGCGCGCGCCCACTGCAGCAGCGCGAGGTGGTTTTCGCGGGCCGCGCCGCTGCAGGTCGACGCGTCCCACGGGGCGCCATGGGCGCGCGCCCACTGCAGCAGCTCGAGGTGGCCGCCGCGGGCCGCGGTCGCGCAGGTGTCCTCGTTCCACGGGGCGCCGTGGGCGCGCGCCCACTGCAGCAGCTCGAGGTGGCCGCCGCGGCGGGCCGCTCCACTGCAGGTGCCCTCGTCCCACGGGGCGCCGTGGGCGCGCGCCCACTTCAGCAGCTCGAGGTGGCCGCCGCTGGCCAAGGATGCGCAGGTCCTCGCGTCCCATGGAGCTGGTGGGTTCTGGGCACGCGCCCACTGCAGCAGCGCGAGGTGGCCGTTTTCCGCTGCCCACATGCAGCTCCACTCGTCCCATGGGGCCGGCGGGGTCTGGGCACGGGCCCACTGCAGCAGCCGAAGGTGGCCGGCACTGGCCGCGACGCGGCAGGTCGACTCCGTCCACGGGGCGCCATGGGCGCGCGCCCACTGCAGCAGCTCGAGGTGGTCGCCACCGGCCGCGGCCGCGCAGGGGTCGTCGTTCCACGCCTGGTCTACCATGAGGTCGCACCAGTGGCCGCCGCGGGACGCGCTGCGGCGCGTGGGGTCGCTCCACGGGGCGGGGGGGCGCTGGGCGCGCGCCCACTGCAGCAGCTCGAGGTCGCCGCCACCGGCCGCGGTCGCGCATGTGCGATCGTCCCATGGGGCGCCATGGGCGCGCGCCCACTGTAGCAGCTCGAGGTGGCCGCCACCGGCCGCGGCCGCGCAGGTGCACTCGTACCACCGGGGGGGTGGGCTCTGGGCGCGCGCCCACTGCAGCAGCTCGAGGTGGCCGCCACCGGCCGCGGACGCGCACGTGTACTCGTCCCACGGGGTGGGTGGGACCTGGGCGCGCGCCCATTGCAGCAGCTCGAGGTGGCCGGCACCGGCCGCGGTGCTGCATATATTCCCCCTGACCCCCCAGGAGAAGGCGGGGGCGTGCAACCGCCCCCATTCGACGACCTTGATGTAGTTGTGCTGCACGGCCTGCAGGAGCGCCTCGTCGCTCCAGCGCTCTCCATGCTCGACCAGCCTCGGGAGCAACTCTACCCAGCCGTGCATGGCGGCCAGTTCAATTCCGACGCCTGGGCGGCCCCCGCCCAGGCGGTGTGACTTTGCAGCGGGCGAGAGCAGGAAGGCCGACAGTACCTGGACTTGGACCACCAGCGGCGAGGAGGGTCCCAGCTTGATCGCGGAGGCGGGTGGAACCGGGACCGGGACCGCCGCGTGAACGCGTCGGCACGTGGCGAGCATGCGCGCTGCGGCCTGCGGCTGGTCGATCGCGGTCAGCACCAGCGCAAAGGCGTCGTCTAGCAGGCTCATGAGGTCAACGTCCGCGCCCTTTGTTTCCTGGGCTTCGGCCGGCGTGCCCGTCATGCGGCGACCTGCGCACGCCGGTGTGGTTCAGCGCTGGGGCCAAAAACAGTGGACCGTTTTTTGGTAACGAACGTTCTGACCCTGTTTTTTTTTTACCCCTGTTTTTTTTGTGGCGCGCCCCCCCCCTCGCGGGGGGGGTGCCTTGACCCCCAGGTGTCATGTCCAAGGTGATGTCAAATCCGAGGTGTGTCGTGACCGAGGTGTCCGAGGTGTGTCACGTCCGAGGTGTGTCACGTCCGAGGTGTGTCACGTCCGAGGTCACATCCGATGTCACATCCGATGTCACATTCGAGGTGTGTCGTGTCCGAGGTGACACACTTCATACAACTCTGTCACGACACACCTCGGACACCCCTGTCACGACACACCTCGGACACCTCGGTCACGACACACCTCGGACACGACACACCTCGGACACATCGGACACGACACACCTCGGTCACGACACACCTCGGTCATGACACACCTCGGACACCGTGACACACCTCGGACACGACACCCCTCCTGGAGGGGAAACCTCGGGCACGGCACACCTCGGACACCTCGGTGGCGACACACCTCGGACACATCGGACATGATACACATTGGTCATGACACACCTAGGTCACGATACACCTCGGACACATCGGACACCTCGGCCACCTCGGCCACACCCTTTGAAGCGGTCGCGACACCTCGGACACCTCGGTCACGACGCACTCGAAAACTGCTCGTACTCGTTCACGTGCTCCTCCAAGCGCCGGTGTACATCACTGACTTGGCCGTCCAAGGCGCTCAGGCGACTGTTCACGTTGGGATCATGGGAGCTGCCGACGCCCATACGGGAGTGGGTTGCAGAGAAGTGTGCAGAGGAGCGGTTTGCAGAGAAGTGCGTTTCAACTGCATCACATTTTTGGGGGGCGCCAGTCGGTGGCCACCGACTCCTCGGACATCTCGGTCGCGACAAGCCTCGGACACCAGGCGTAGAAAATGTTGGCTGGCTGTAGGGCATGCTCAACCCAGTGTACGCCGCCAGCGCAAGGAGCATGACAAAGGCCGACCCCGCCAAGGCGACCCCGCTCGCATTCCACCGTTTCAGAAATGAGACGCTGGCGGCACTCCTCGTCCGAATGGGGGTGCCGCCCCCCCGTGGCAACCGGCGCAGCGCCCTCCTCCAACTCGTTCAGAGGAATGCGACGGCGGTCCGGCTCAACTGGGTGCCGAAGGACGAGATTCGGAAACTCAGCAAAGACCAGCTGGGGGCCTTCCTTGCCCACTGTGATTGCAACGCGTTGGACCGCGCCAAGGCACTGCAGTCTCACTCGGTCTGCGCCACCAACCCACCAGATGCAGAGGAGGGCGGCTCCGACCTGCACGGCCAGCACCAGAACGAGGACGAAGAGGATGCGGACGAGTACATACTCCTGCTGGTGTACGGCCGCGTGCGTGCGGAGGCCTACCTCGTGGACAAGTCGGAGTATCCGGCCGACGGCCAGACCGAAGAAGGCATCGATCAGCACATGGATCGAACTGGGTTGTGCAAGTTATCACTGGGCCACGGAGACGCCCGCGATTGGATCTACGACGTGACTGTGCGCTCCCCCCAGTTGTACCACGAAGTCCTCCAGAATCACATCCGCCGCGGCCTACCGCCTCCGCGGCTTCCGCGTGTGGTCCTTTCCGTGGTAGACTGGGAAGGGGTGGTGACCGACCTGCACGGCCAGCACCAGATGGGGGAGGAGGAAGAGGATGCGGAAGGGCCCGAGTACAGACTCCTGCTGGTGTACGGCCGCGTGCGGGCGGAGGCCTACCTCGTGGACAAGTCGGAGTACCCGGCCGACGACCAGACCGAAGAAGCCATCGATCAGCACATGGATCGAACTGGGTTCTGCAAGTTGGCAGTGGGCCACGGAGCCGCCCGCGATTGGATCTACGACGTGACTGTGCGCTCCCCCCAGGTGTACCACGAAGTCCTCCAGGATCACATCCGCCGCGGCCTACCCCCTCCGCGCTTTCCGCGCGTGGTCCTGTCGGTGGTAGAATGGGAAGGGGTGGTGATTTGAGTTGGGCGTTGACTCACTCGGAGCGTGGCGGACGCGGCGTCAGAGGTGCCCAGGACACGCCCGTCGCCGTGTGCCGTCCGAACCGCCACCCCGGCGCACGCGCACAGGCCACCCAGGCGCACGCACCCAGGGGCCACCCAGGCGCACGCGCCCAGGCCACCCAGGCGCACGCACCCAGGCCACCCAGGCGCACGCGCCCAGGCCACCCAGGCCACCCAGGCGCCCAGGCCACCCAGGCGCACGCGCCCAGGCCACCCAGGCGCACGCGCCCAGGCCACCCAGGCGCACGCGGGGGTGCGAGGTGCGCCTGGGCGGGTTCACCATGTGCGCACCCACGCGCGCTTGCGCGCATGTGCGCATGCGCATACGTGCGCGCCGAAGCGCCGCCAGGGCGCCAACGTGCTTGCACGTGGCGAGCATGCACGCGGCGGCATGCGGCCGGTCGATCGCAGTCAACACCATGGCAAAGGTGTCGTCGGACATGCCCATGAGGTCGCCGCCGTTGCGGGAGCGCTCGGTGGCCAGTTCGCACCTGAGCACGGCGGGAGGCGGCGCATTGGCAGCGCATTGGCGGCGCGGCGCGGCGCGGCGTGGCGCGACGCAGCGCGGCGCACATGGTGCAAAGAACCGCTTTGAGAGCAGCCGTGTATGGGACCAGGATGTGCACCCGACCCTCGCCGCGGCGGCGCTGCAAGGCCAGCGCGAGCGTCACTGCGACCTCCGCCTCCCGAGGATTGCAGTAGCTGGTCCCCACGCGCCGTTCAACACCCGTGACTTGAACCACAGCATATGGCGCAGCCCCGCCACATGGGTTGGGGGTGCGATCGGCGGCCGTGCGCAGCGCGCCATTGTAGAAGGCGCGATTCGGATACTCGAGCATGGGGAGGGAGGCCCTACGGGGCCCCAGGTGGTGCACGCGCGCCAACTCTTCCAGTTACACGCGGTGCAAGCGCGCCAGCTCTGTTCAGAGTGGTGCCACGTCGCACCCCCGAGGGGGGGGGTTGATCCTACCAGTCAGACTCCCCACACCCCCACGGGTTGGCACCCCCCCCGATATGCAGGGTGACAAGCAAGCGCAACGCCCTGCATGATCGGCGCGCCGGGCGACACGGGGTTAAGGGTTAACCTGATCGGCGCGCCGGGCGACGCGGGGGCCGCCGCGGGTGTGGACGGGCTCGACGCCGCGCGGGCCACACTGCGCCGCTACTGGGGCGCCACCGAGTTTCGCGGGGTGCGAGCGAGCGCGATCCGCGCGGCGCTGGCGGGTACCGACGTGTTTGTGCGCATGGCGACGGGTGGGGGCAAGAGCGCCTGCTACCAGGTCCCGGGGCTCCTGCTCGGTGGCCAGACCGTGGTCGTGTCGCCGCTCATCTCGCTCATGCACGACCAGGTGGCGGCCTTGGTGTCCAAGGGGTTGACCGCGTGCTACCTCGGTGGTAACCAGGCCGCTGGCGGCTGGTCCACCGCAGAGGCCGGGGCGCAGTTCGTTTACGTCACGCCAGAGATGTGCGCGTCGCCTCGGCTGCGCCGGATGCTGCAGGTGTGCACCCTCCTCGCAATCGACGAGGCGCACTGCGTGAGCGAGTGGGGGCAGAGCTTTCGGTCGTCGTACACGCAGCTGCACGAGCTGCGTGGGCACCTACCCCCGGGCACGCCGGTAATGGCGCTGACGGCGACCGCCACCGACGAGACGCGCCGCGACGTGGTCCGAGCGCTGGGGCTTCGGGCAGGCTACGTGGATGTGACAGGCACGGTGGACCGGGCCAATCTGCGGTACGCCGTGCGGCCCAAGCCGCCGGGATGCGCGGCGCACGAGGTGCTGTGCGCCGAGCTGCGGGCGGCCGAGGCCGCGCAGGCGGCGGGCGCCGGCGTGCCATGCGTGGTCGTATACATGCCAACCACCAAGGAGGTGGACTCGATGGTCGTCGCGCTACAGGCCCGGGGCATGGCGGCAGCCGGTTACCATGCCAAGTTGACGCCGTCGGCGCGCGCCGCGTCCCAGGCCGCCTTCATGCAGGGCGGCTGTTCCGTGCTGGTGGCCACGGTGGCGTTCGGCATGGGCATCGACAAGCCCGACGTGCGGGCGGTCTATAACTGGGGTGCGCCGGCCTCGCTCGAGGCCTACTACCAGCAAAGCGGTCGTGCCGGTCGCGATGGCGCCGCGGCGGAGTGCGTACTTTGGGTCGGCGCCGGCGACTGGCCGCGCGCGACGCACCTCGCGGTGACGGGCGCGGCGCACCCGGAGCGCGCACGCCGCACATTGCAGGCGCTGCGCGACTACGCCGACACCCCGCGCTGCCGCCGCGTCTGCCTGGCCGCCTACTTTGGCGAGGCGGTGGACGATTGCGGGGTGTGCGACACGTGCGTGGCTGCGGCCGCGCCGCCGCGGCCGCGCCGCGACGCGACGGCGCATTGCGGCGCGCTGCTGCGCGCGGCGCGCGACTGCCAGGGCCACTTTGGCCTGACGGTGGTCCTTCAGCTGGCGCGCGGCACGCTGCCAGCCAAGCTCGGGTGGCTGGCCGAGCGGCCTTCCTGTGGCGAGGCCCGCGGCGTGGCCTTGGATCCCCTGCGTGCACTGGTCGACGAGGTGCGGCGCGCCGGCCTGTTGGCCGTCGAAGGCCGCGAGTCGCGCGCGGGACACGCCTACACGGCGGTCTGCCTCAGCGCCGCCGGCCGCGACTGGCTCGCCGCCGGCGACCTGGCGCGCTTCTCCTACGCGGCGCCCGCCGCGCCAGTCGCGGTGCGTGCCGCCCCGCGCGCGTGCGCGCCAGCCGGAGCGGGGAAGCGCGCGCGTGGCGACGCCCAGGTCGGTGCGCCGGACGACGCCCTCGCGGCGGCGCTCGCAACGACGCGCCGCCGGCTCGCCTCTGCGCACGGGCTGGCGCCCTTCCTCGTGCTGAGCAACGCGACGCTTCGCGCCATCGCCAGCGCGCGACCCGCGACGCTGTGCGCGCTGCTGGCCGTGCCTGGCATCGGCGAGCACAAGTGCGCCGCGTACGGGGGAGACCTGTTGAGCTGTATCGAGGCGCACGCCGTCCCGGCGCCGGCCGCGGTGGGTCGCGTCGGGTCGCCCGCCGCTCCGGTCAGCCCTAACGCGGGCCTGGCCAGTGGCCTGGGCGAGTATGCGTACCAGCCGCACGCGGGTGGGTCGAGTCGACCGCCCGCGGCCTCACACGGCGCCGGTGGTGGCGGGGGCGACCCCTGCGCCCCGTCCAATGCACACGGCAGCGGCGGCCCCAACCCCCCGCGCGTCGGCGCCGGTGCCGGCAAAGCCGGTGCCCCCGCCACGCAGCGCCCCGGTGGGTCTGAGGCGCACGCCCTCGCAGCGGCGCCGGCCCCGTGCCCGGGTCTGGCCGGTCTGGGTGACTACGCCTACCAGCCGCACCTGGCCGGGGCGTGCAACCTTGAAGCGTCGAGCCGGTCGCCCGTGGCCCCACCCCCGCGCACCGGCGCACATCGCCCCGGGGTGCCCATGGCACACGTCGACACCAGCCAGGGCCACGCGGGGGCCAGTGCCGCGCCGCGCTCGTCGGCCACCTCGCGTTTTTTTGCCTAATCTCCCCGGCGGCCTCCATACGGGGATTCACAACCCGAGGGACGGGCCCGAGGAATCGTTCGCGGACAAACAGTTATTTTCTGTGGTGTGTGTAGAAACCATGCAGTCATCCCCAGGCACCGCAGCCTCCGCATCCCGGATGAACCCCAACCCCGCCGGGACAACTTCCCAATGGAGCAAGCTGCTGTATGCGTTAGGGAAAATCCGTCTGTTTGCCCCATACATTGGGTGTATTGTTGCCGTCGCACTGCTCATCTTTCTCGATAAAATGGAAGAAAGGGTTGCTCTGATTGCCATCCTTGTGATTTCCGCCATTGTACTGGCACGTCGGACGTGCAAGTACAAGGTAGGGCTAGGGGAAGACAGTGGTAGCTTCGGTGTGATGCGCAAACCGATCTACAAACGGCCGGATTAATACGACGAATTGCATACGCAGGGGGGGGGGCGACGATGCGTTTCAACTTTGTACATTCAGGCATTGTACGCCCGCCCTTTCTGGTCAGGTCGAGTTTGCCGGAGTTGAGTGTTTGTGGGAGTCGCGGTCGATTTGGGGAGAATTGGTTTTTGTACTTTGATTCCATTTCTACTTGCCGCATGCCAATCGGAGGTTGGTGAGATGGCATTGGCGCGTCCGCAGCCCTTCCCATTCGCATTGTCCTGGCGCCCTCCCCCCCCGAGGTCGAGATCGGGGGTCGATACACCCCGCCCCCTTTGGGGTACCCCCCCGGGCCGAGGCACCCCCCCCTTGAGGGCAACCCGGGTCTGGTAGGTTATCGATTCTTGAGCACGGTGCGTCCCACCCCACCTTGAGGCAAGGGTGTGGGCTGGACGCAAGTGCAGAAGCCGGGGTCTTTAGGAATTGTTGCAGGGAGCCGGCGCCGGGTGCAGCCGCGTGCAGGAACCTGGAAATGGTTTCAACGGCCCCGATTGTGTTTTGCAAAATTCCGTAGAGCTCGTACAAGAAATGTGCCAGGTCACGCCCCGGTTGATGACACACTCCAAGTCGTTTGCAACGATCGTCACCGTCGATGTTTGTGTTTGAGATCGACGTCGTGGCCCAATCCCAATCGTACAATTTGAGGACGTACCTCACATCATGAAGTCGCAGCGTTTTGCCATCCACATGGAGCTCCAAGTGGACAGGTGCGTCCAGCTCCCGCACAAACATGTTGTTCGAGTGCGCGTCATTGTGAGAAATGCCGAGACGGTCCAGGGCGGCAAACGTGTACACCGCCTGTATAAGCAACGAATTCAGCACATGACTGTCAACGAGTAAGCGGCGGGCCGAGAGTAGGGTTGGGTCTGTCACGTACTCTGTAACCAGCACGTGCACATCTTGCTTCAACCCGTCGGCTTTCGCACGGGGGTTATCTTTCACCATAAACGGGTGGACTTCTTGCAAGGGGACTTTGCCAGCGAGCAACCATTGCAACGGGTGCGGGCGCCGAGCGTCAACCTGGAGCGTGGTGTTCAAGACATGCAAAACCACGAATGGAAGTTGATGGGCTCGTTTGCCAAGTGATTGGTATACAAGGCGTTCCATCGCAAGCCCGGCAGAGTGGCCGTAGCTGACTTTGCAGAATAGTGTCAACTCTGTATCGGGGTTAACCCGATGACGTATGATGAACTGCACCGACGAGCTTCCAGAATTTGGCGGCACCATCTGAGGTTGGCAGTTTTTGAACCCATTCTTTTGTAACTCCGTGTCCAGAGTGAACCCAATTTGCTTGAGCTCATCTGGTGTGTACGTGAACATCGTTGGCATATTGGGCGACGTGCCCGCTACTAGTGACAGCAACACAAAAAGAGTTCCGCCTGTTCGCATATTGGGCGACGTGCCCGCTACTAGTGACAGCAACACAAAAAAAGTTCCGCCTCGTGGCGATCGACCCCGGGAAGCGCGTCGCGGTGCAGGCCGCGACCGCGCCCTTGTCCGTGTGCGGCGACCCCCCTGAGGGGCGCACTGGCCACCTACCTGACCAAACCCGAGGGCGCCTTCTTCTCGATGGACATGGCCGAATGGGAGGAGGAGTCCGGGCGCAAGGAGGGGGTGGAGGTGGGGGGCCGCCCCAGCGGAGCGTCGCGCCGATCCAGTGTACCGGAGATGGTGCGAGGCGGACGACAAGGGCCACGAGGAGGGGGAGGCCGCAACAGGGTCTTCATCGCGTACGGGAATGAACCGACGACGTGGCGCCAGTCAGATTGGTTCTACGGCGCGAGTGCGCCGTCACCGAAGGCCGGCCGCGCGCTCAGGAGAATGGCGTCACTGGGTGCAATGTTGCCAACATCCGCGGCCGGGGTCGCATGGCTGCCGACGCCGACACCTCAAATGGCCGGCGCGCCGCTCGGCAAGCCTCTGCCTACCACCGACTCGACGTTCGGCGACCTCGAGGCCCCGTATGCACTGGAGCGCACCGCATCGGGCGTGGCGCGCACAGCGGTGAACGATGCCACCGGGGTGACGGCGCGGGAGCTCGTGATGCTTGCGATCGGGCCCGATGCCGCCTCGGTCGACATGGCCCTCAACGCCATGGCTTCGCTCGATGCCGTCGGGCTTGGCCAGCACATTCTCCTTCTCGCCGACTCGGCCGAGACGTGCGACAAGTTCCACGGATACCCGTGCCACTGGTCGTCTCGCGTGCTTCGCGTCGCGCCATCGGACTCAATCACGGTGCAAAAGTTTTGGGATTGGCGGTTCCGGTTCTACTACGTGAAGAAGGCCTACCTCTTGCGGCTCGTGTTGCATGGGTTTTCTGTGATCCAGGCCGACACGGACACCGTGTGGAACCGCGACCCATTCCCGGTCCTGCGGTCCATGCCCTCGTCGCTCATCACCATGCGCGACCGGGGAATTTGCAACGCCGGCCTGGTGTACGCGCGGCCCGGCTCGAGTCAGACGAGGGACATAATCGACGAGGTG
>Ga0209491_10003409_pt1 | contig 26326 bp, 23 predicted proteins | sample BON02_FD_187213 | JGI IMG/M metagenome (GOLD analysis project Ga0209491, IMG submission 187213) | Freshwater microbial communities from Lake Bonney liftoff mats and glacier meltwater in Antarctica - BON-02 (SPAdes) (version 2) | ecosystem: Environmental > Aquatic > Freshwater > Ice > Glacier...
GGTCTTGGTGTTGCGGTACTGGACGTCGTTGGTGATCATGGGTTCGTCGCTTTCAGTTCGAGGAAGATGATGCCTTTTGGTTGTCCGCTTCGATCGCGTTGGAAGAACTGCGCGAACCGCAGACCGCTGCCCGATTCGGTGATGTCAGGCAACAGCTCGCCACCGAATCGAGCCTTCTGGGCGCGTCGGCCGTCGGCGAGATCAAAGAAGATTGGATCCAAGGTGTCGGTGTTGACGCCGGTGGGATCCCAGACGGCGTCGAAGTCGCCGGGCTCGCCCTTTGCGGTGACGAAGCTTCCGTTGAGCCACACCCGCTCATAGCCCGCCTCTGCCAAGAGGTACAAAGCTTCGGCCAGGCCATCGAGTAGACGGCGTCGCCCCGGATTCCATCCGAACCGGTCCAGCACGTCATCCCACGACGCTGCGTGCTCACCAGGCGGCAACAACCCGGACGCAGGATCGAACAACGGAATCGACACACCACAACTCTAACGTTGTGGTGAGACGTTGACGTCGACAGCGAACGAGGATCACTGGACAGGCATCGTCACCCACATCGTGGCCACCTTCGTCGCCGTCACCATCCGCTGACACCCGACTACCCGCCCATACCAACGTGGACCGATGTCCGCCCGCCGTGCGTTATCGGACTGCCGGTCGAGCGTCCTCCCAGCTCAGCAGCGACGAGGCTGGTGACGATCACGCGCATGTACGAACACTTCGACCCCGAGGTGGCCGTGAATATCGGACGACTCCGCTGACGACGGCGCCCGACATCCGCCCGAGTCCACAACAGGCGTGAGGATCATCGCCATTCACGCACCCCTGGCCTGGCGATTCTCGCCAAACTCGCACCGTCTTCGCCATCGGGCAGCCCGTCCCGATCGACGCCAACCCCGGAACTCGGTGTGAGTAACAGTGGCCGCTCCATGCGGGTCGACCACGAGTTCCAGGTCGTCGGGGCGCAGCATCATGACACCATCATCTGAACTCACCGGAGCGCTCGATGTCGGGAACGCTGTCTGGAGCCCGTCGTGCGTACAGGTCACCCAACGACGTCGAACACCTTCCGGACATCACGAGGTCACCAGAATCCGTTCGCTGGCGAACGCACCGACACCCACCGGTCGTTCGCCCATCGTGACTGTCACGGTCCCGTCCGGCGATGCGGCCACCACCGTGCCACGCTCACCGGGTTGGATGTTGGAGTGCTCGAGGAACTCCAGGAGCCCAGGCTCGAATTCGAGTTCCTCGGTGATCCGCGACACCACGAACGACTCACCAATCGCGACCGATGACAGCGAAGACGCATCGGGAGCCGTGTACGACGACCCGGGGATCGGGTTGCCGTGCGGGCAGGTCGTGGGGTCGCCGAGCAGCTCCACCATCGCCGTTTCGACGGACTCGCTGATGACGTGCTCCCATCGACCGGCCTCGTGATGGGCTTCAGCCCATGACAGATGTAGCACGTCGGTCAGGAAACGCTCCGCAAACCGATGACGGCGCACCGTGCGCTCACCGAGGGCCTTACCCGTCTCGGTGAGGCGGATGCGGCCTGCCTCGACCTCGACGAGCCCATCAACGTCGAGCCGTTTGATCATCTCACTGACTGCGGGCCGGCTGACGTCGAGGCGTTCGGCGATTCGGGCCTGGATCACGTCGATGTCGTCTTCGCGCAGTTCGTAGATGCACTCGCAGTATTCCTCGAAGGCGGGGTGGTGCTCTCCGGCTGCAGGCATGGTTTCAGCCTACTTCAGCTCTTCGGTTCAATGCCCCGAACAGCTCACTCCCCGATCTGGTGCTGGGTGTAGAGCTCGATGCCGATGTCTTCGATCATCGAGAGTTGGGTGTCGATCCAGTCGAGGTGGTCCTCTTCGCCGACCACCAGGCGTTCGAGCAGCTCCCGGGTGCCCGGGTCACCGTGCTCGAGCGCCAGCGTCACACCACGTCGGTATCGCTCGATGGCCGCGACTTCGAGTTCGCGATCGACGTCGAGTTGCTCGCGGACGGTCTCGCCGAGGCGGACACTGCCGAGGCGTTGCATGTTGGGCATGCCGTCGAGCAAGATGATGCGGTCCATCAGGTGCTCGGCGTCGCGCATCTCTTCGAACGACTCCTCGCGGTACTTCGCTGCGAGCTTCTGCCAACCCCAGCTCTCGCAGAGCTTCGAGTGTGCGAAGTACTGGTTGATCGCGGTCAACTCGGCGGTGAGTGCGTCGTTGAGGAACTCGATGATCTCGGATGAACCTTGCACGACAAACGAACTCAGCCTGCGGCGCGAGCTGCAACCCGCACCTTGACGCCGGCATCCAACAGCATCTGCTCGATCGTGTTGCGACAACCCCCGCACCGTCCACCGGCGCCGCACTCGGCGATCACCTCATCGATCGTCACCTCCGAGCCACGTATCAGCCTGCGGATGGTTCGCTCGTTGACCCGCTCGCAATGACAGATGACCATGAGTTGTAAGGTACACCTTACAACTCAAGCAAATCAACCTCCTGAACCGATATCGTCCGGGGCGGTGTCACCGACGGGGAAACTCCAGCGCAGTCTGGGTGTGTCCGATGCGGTGATCATCGGTGCCGGCTCGATGATCGGCGCTGGTGTATTCGTTGCGTGGGCACCCGCCGCGGAAGCCGCCGGCACCGGCTTGTTGATCGGGTTGGCGATCGCTGCGGTGATTGCGTTCTGCAACGCGTCGTCATCCGCTCAACTCGCTGTTCTGTACCCCGAGTCGGGTGGAACCTACGTGTATGGCCGCTACCGGCTCGGCGCGTTCTGGGGGCATCTTGCCGGGTGGGGATTCGTGGTCGGCAAGACCGCTTCGTGTGCCGCCATGGCACTCACTGTCGGCGCCTACCTGTGGCCCGTGCATGACCGCATCGTCGCTGTCACCGCAGTCGTGGCGATCACGGCGGTGAACATCGGTGGGTTGTCGCGCACCGTGGCGGTCACCAGGGTCCTGCTCGTGGTCGCGCTCGCGACGCTGATCGTGGTCGTCGCGGCGGGTTGGAGCAGCCCAGACGCGGCAGTGGACCGGTTGGTCCCGATCGAGGGCGGCCTGTTCGGCATCTTGCAGTCAGCAGGTTTCATGTTCTTCGCGTTCGCCGGATACGCCCGCATCGCCACGCTCGGCGAAGAAGTCAGGGACCCCCAGACCACCATCCCACGCGCGATCCCTCGTGCGCTCGCCGCCGTGCTCGGCGTGTACGCCATCGTGGCCGTCACGATCCTCGCCGTCGCACCCGCCACCGAGATCGCCGAGTCCTCAGCACCGCTCCGGCTCATCGTCGACAGCAGCCGCATCGCTGGCATCTCTCCGATTGTCGATCTCGGCGCAGGGATCGCCGCGCTCGGAGTGCTGTTGAACCTGATCCCCGGTGTCTCCAGGACTGTGCTCGCAATGGGACGCCGCCGCGAGTTCCCCGGATGGTTCGCCCGCATCGACCCGGCCCGGTCGCTACCGCTACGCGCCGAACTGGCCGTCGCCGTGGTCGTGATCGGCCTGGTCGTGATCATCGAGTTGCGCGACGCGATCGCATTCTCAGGTGTCGCCGTGCTCACCTACTACGCGATCACCAATGCCGCCGCACTCACGTTGTCGTCGGATCAACGCCGATGGCCTCGATCCGTTGCCGTGACCGGCCTCGCAGGTTGCTTGGTTCTCATCGTGGCGCTGCCCGTCGCGGCCGTGATCAGCGGAGTCATCACGCTCACCATCGGAGCAATAATCCGGCTCGCCACCACTGCGCGCACAACACCACCCACCGACTCGACGCACCCGTAACAGCACGCATTTGCACCGGTGCGTCGACGCGAAACGCCCGCCTTCGAGGACGAGACAGGCAGTCAGCGAACCGAGTACCACCCGATCGGTGGAGCAGTCGCCCGCCACGAAACTGGAGACGACGTCTCCTCCAGCCGTGAACACGAGTTCAGCAGTCGTCTCGCGCGACCACTCGGTATGTCGACGAAGTGAGGTGGCGACGGTGGTCGTCGAGCCAGGCGAGATGGTCGATGGCGTGGCCGGGTTCTCGTTCCTCCGTGGCTGCGTCGACGTGTTGTACAAGACCAATCTGCCGAGATGCAGGTGGTGCGCCGGTTCCTGCTCGCACAGCGCGGCATCGACCGTCAGGGGTCGTCGATCTCGACGTAATTGGAGTTGGGGTGACACCGACGAGGCGTCAGACAAGGACAAGGACAAGGACAAGGACAAGCACAAGCCGGCAGAGGGTGAGATGCAGGCCGACGTCTGAGACCGTCGGCGAATCGCGCTCGCAGACCCGCGAATACCCCCTGACCGCCGCCGATAGCCTTCCTGTCGTGGAGGCAGGTCGCGATCGGATCGACATCACTGGTGTGGTCAAACGATTCGGTGCCGTCGAGGTCCTGCGCGAGGTGACGCTCGACATCGATCCGCACGAGACCGTGGCACTGCTCGGGCCGAGCGGGTGCGGCAAGACCACGCTGTTGCGATCGATCGCCGGGCTCGAACGTCTCGACGACGGCACGATCAGTTTCGACGGTGACACGGTGAGCGGTCCCGGCGTGCACGTCCGGCCCGAGCACCGTCGCATCGGCATGGTGTTCCAGGACTGGGCGCTGTTTCCCCACCTGACCGTCGGCGAGAATGTGGAGTATGGGCTCTCGCGCGAGGATCGTCGGGGTCGCCGGGTGGACGAGACCCTCGAGTCGGTCGGCCTCGACGGACTACGTGACCGCATGCCGGCGACGTTGTCGGGCGGCCAGCAGCAGCGGGTCGCGCTCGCTCGAGCGCTCGCTCCGCGTCCACGGGCGATCCTGCTCGACGAACCGTTCTCCAACCTCGATTCGGCGCTGCGTGTCCAGGTGCGTACCGAGGTGCATCGGTTGCTCGCCGACGTAGGCGTGACGACCATCTTCGTGACACACGATCAGGAGGAGGCGTTCGTGCTCGGCGACCGGGTCGCCGTGATGCACGACGGCAGGATCGAACAATACGCCCGGCCCGACGAGATCTACGTCCGCCCGGCGACGCGCTGGATTGCTGACTTCGTCGGCGAGGCCAACCTGGTTCCGGCGCATGCATTCGGACAGGTGGCCCGTTCGACCATTGGCTCGATGCAACTCGTCGACGCCCATAGCGGTGCCGTCGAGGTGTTGCTGCGGCCCGAACAGGTGGTCCTCAACCAACTCGACGACCACAGCGACAACACCGGTGTCGACGCCGAAGATGCGCGCTGCGGGACCGGCACGGTGGAACTCGTCGAGTACTACGGCCACGACCACGTGAGCCTCGTCCGTCTCGACGACGGTTTCTCGCTGCGCAGCCGGTCACCCGGAGCGCCTCGGTTCGTGCGCGGTCAGCGCGTCAGCGTGAGTTCGTCGTCGACGACGCTGCCGGCGTTCGACGTCCTGACCTGACTCGGCGAACCCGTGGGGTGTTCCCGTGCGACGATCGTCCTCGCGCAACACGAGGACGATCATTGGCAGCGAGGACAGCAGGACCAGTGCCAAAGCCGGGGCGGCGGCGCGAGCGAGGAATGCCTCGTTCGACGCAGTCCAGACACGGGTGGCCAACGTGCCGAACTCGGTGGGAGCAAGCAGCAACGTGGCGGGCAGCTCCTTCATGCAGGTGAGGAACACCAGGGCGGCTCCAGCGACGATGCCAGACCGAGTCAGGGGCAGCACGATGCGACGGAACGTGTCGATCGGCCCGGAGCCGAGCAGGTGTGATGCCTCCTCGATCGAGGGGGTGATTTGGAGCAGCGACGTGCGGATCGCTCCGATCGCTTGAGGGAGGAACAGCACCATGTAGGCGAAGACGAGCATTCCCATGGTCTGATATGCCCACGGGACGCGCTGGGCTCCGAAGAACACCAGGGCGAGAGCAACCACGATGCCCGGCAACGCGTAACCGGACCACGACAACCGTTCGACGAACCGCGAGAAGCGTCCCGGGGAGCGAACCGTGAGCAGCGCAACCGGCCAGGCGCACACGACGGTCAGTCCTGCGCCGAGCGCTGACGCACCGAGGCTGTTGGCCACCAGGTCCCATGCCGGGAGGAGCGGTTCACCGACACGGGCACCGCGCCACAGCCAGTACCCGATCACGCCCATCGGCACGACGAGAGCGAGGAGCACGAGCAACGTGCATGCCGCAAGAGCAAGCCATCGCCACCGGCCCAACCGGGTCTCCGTCGCCGCTCGTGCGCCGGAGCCATGCAGGCGATGGACCGACTCGCGCCCTCGGAAGCGTTGCTCAGCGGCGAGCACGACGATCGTGAGCACAACCAGCACGAGCCCGAGCACGGCGGCGGTGTTGCGATTGAGCCCACCGCGGTACTGGACATACAGCGCCCTGGTCAGCGTGTCGTAGCGCAACATCGAGACAGCGCCGAAATCCGACAGCACGTAGAGCGCGACAAGAAGCGCGCCAGCAGCAATGGAGGGCCGCAGCTGCGGCACGACAACCCGGACGAAGGTCGCCAACGATCCGCTCCCGAGCGTGCGGCTCGCCTCTTCGAGACTCGGATCGAGGCGCCGGTAGCCCGCCCGAACGGTGAGCAGGACGTAGGGATAGGTGAACAAGGTGAGGACCACGAACGCGCCGCCGAAGCCGTAGATCGACGGCAGGCGGTCGACCCCCAGCGGCTCGAGCCACCCCTGGACGATACCGCGAGGTCCGAGGGCGCCGATCATCGCGAACGCGCCGACATAGGTCGGGATGGCGAGCGGCAACGCCGTCAACACGACCCAGACGCGCCGACCCGGCAGGTCGGTCCGTGTCGTCAGCCACGCGAGCGGCAAGGAGATTGCCACCGCAGCGATCGTCACCGCGGTCGCGAGGGTGAGAGTGTCGACGAGGACGGCCCGTGTCCGCTGCGCCGAGACGATCTCCCACCGTTCCGCCCACCCGAGCTCCCACGCCCGGAGGACGAGATACCCGAGCGGGAGCGCGGCGGACAACCCGACGATCAATGCGAGGAGTCGGATTGCGGTTGTGTCACCAAGCGCGCCGACGGCCCGATCGCGCGTCACCGCCCGACCCTGACGGGGCGGGCGGTGATCGTCGATCGTGGTGTTCTTCACCCTGTCAGAGTGCGCCGACCTCGGTGAGGAGGTCGACGGTGCCCTGCAGGTCGAGCAACTGGTTCAGATCGAACTCCGGCAGCGTGAGCGAGTCGATCGACGGAAGCTCGGCGTTGGGCTCCACGCCGGCAACGACCGGGATCTCGAAGGTCTTCGCGGCGAAGTACTCCTGCGCGGTCGGAGACAGCAGGAAAGCCATCAAGGCTTCGGCGCCCTCGGTCTCGTCGGTCGTGGCCAGAACACCGGCTCCGGCGATGTTCACGAGCGCTCCTGCGTCGCCGTTCGGGAAGAACTTGTTGGCGACCGGGAAGTCGGGGTCCTCGGCGAGAAAGCGGTAGAGGTAGTAGTGATTGACGAGACCCACCGATACTTCACCCGCCGCGACGGCCTCCAGGATCGCCGTGTTGTTCTCGTACGGGACGGCACCATTCGCGATGAGTCCTTCCAACCAGCTCCGAGCGGCGTCCTCGCCCTCGAGCGCCCGAATCGCAGTGACGTGGTCCTGGAACGATGCGTTGGTGGGTGCGTAGCCGATCCGACCGTCCCACTGTGGGTCGGTGAAGTCGAGGATCGATTCGGGGAGGTCAGCCTCGGTCAGCTCGTCGGTGTTGTACACCGCCGTGCGAGCGCGACCCGACAGACCGACCCAATCATCGCCCGGCGACCGCAGTCCTGCGGGAACCTGGCCGAGGATCTCGGCGGGGAGTACCGCCAGTGCACCCGTCGCAGCGAGTTCGCCGAGGAAGCCCGCTCCCTGGGAGTAGTACACGTCGGCGGGCGAGTTGTCGCCCTCTTCCTGGATGAGCAGCAACATCTCGGCGGAGTCGCCGTAGCGCACCTCGGTGTCGATCCCTGTCTCCTCCTCGAACAGATCCAGGAGCGGCCCGACGAGGTCCTCGCCACGACCGGAGTAGACGGTGACCGTTCCCAACTCAGCGGGCGCGTCGGTTCCCTCCGAGGCATCGGTTGCCGGCGGCACGTCGGTGGCGATCGGATCGGTGGCGACGCTTGCGGTGTCAGTGGGGCTCGTGTCAGGGCTCGAACCGGAATCGTCGTCGCTACCGCAGGCGGCAGCCACGAGCACCAGGCTGAGGGCGACTGCGAGAACTCTGGTGGGTTTGTTCATCGGTGATCGTAGTCCTTTACTTCGGGGGTTAGGTACTCCTAATACTACAGGGAAGGCCACAGCAATACAAATCAGTGGTTCACAGGATTCGGATCAGGGCAGCCACAGCGGGCCGAGCCGGCACCGTCGAGAAACGTCGTCGTCGCGGCCACATCGATCGATCGTCAGCGCTGGCGGCGTCGCGAATCTTGTCGAGGGTGTCGGGTGCGAACCGCACTGGGACGAGTTCGGTGAGCAGGGCCCTGTGGTGTCTGGTTCTCGGGGTCTGCGTAGAAGTCGTGTGCTTCGGTGCGGGTCATCTTGTTCGTCATCGGTCCTCCCAGGTAGTTGGTCCGCAAGGGTGCGATCGCCAGACGTGCTAGATGTCTGCAGTCCCGAGCCCTGCGTGTTCGAACAGGTGGGCGGCTTTCGGGTCGATCTCGAAGGGGTTTTCGTCGTCAAGAGCATCGACATCGAACAGCCCCGTCCACACACGCCTAACGTATTGCCAACGATTACGTGTCGCGACTGATGGACCGTCCGGAAACGTTGTGGAGCGATCACCGACCAGGTAGTACTCAACGCCACGTCAAGCGGTTCAGAGGCGGGCAGTATCGTGCTGGTCGGGAGACCGACGTCCGCCTCGTCGCCCCGATCGCAAAGCCTCAACCCGGACGGATGGGTAAGGGACCGCCGCGAGATAGATCGCGCGTGCGTTTGACGTGATTCCCTTGCGTCGCAACGCCGCCGCGTTGTCAGCACCACCGAGTTGACCTGTGGCGGTCCCTAATGCAAGGGCGAGAGCCCATATTCGGTGGGTACCCCAGAAATGCAAGGGCGAGAGCCCATATTCGGTGGGTACCCCAGAGTTGTCGAGCCGAACGACGCCACGCGCCCGCGGACGCGTCAGCCGCGCGGCGGCGCTGGCGCCGCACAGTGACCCGCCGCCTCCGGTTCGAGCCTGCGGCCGACCCGGGGACTCCGGCCAAGCGTCCATGGTCGGCGACTTGCGAAGTGTCGTACGCTCGGCGAACGAACGATGGATGACGACCTCCTCACGCGATCGGTCGAGCAATGTCACGACGCACCAATCGACCCTCAGCCCAACGACTGGGCGACCGTGGGCGACGTCGAGAAACCATCGATTCGGGGATGGATTGCCCGTCGGGACGCCAACAAGGTCTGGGTGCAGCTCGAATTCGGCCTCGTCGCGACTGACAGCGAGTCCCGGGCACTCGACCACGGCTGACACCCGGTTCGTGACCGGGACGGACGCCGTTGCGTTGCTCCGCAGATTGCTGCGCAGGTTGTCCGCGGAGTAGCCCCAAGGCAGCGCCCTCCGTCAGGCCTGGAAACTGCGGGCCGTCGCGACCCCCTGACGATAAAGTCCGCTATCCGGGGAGTAGCCCGTTCACACTTCGTCGTCAACACGGCCCGACGGGCCCGGCGCAGTGGCCGTTGCGGTGGGCGAAACCGGACAACCCTGACCGAGAGGAATTTCGATGAGCCCTGCTCCCCCACCACGTTGGCTCGGCGTGGATCTGGTGCGCCGGCGGTGGCTGTTCCCGCTGGCTGGACTCATGGGAACTACCATCGGCGGCAGTACCTACGCAATCAGCGTGTTCGTCAACCCCTGGGAAGACGAGTTCGGCTGGGATCGCACCGAGACGCTGTCGGCGTTGGCTGTGGCGATCCTCGCCACTGGCGTCGCCATGTTCCTCGGCGGCATCGCGGTCGACCGCTGGGGGCCACGTCCGACGCTGATCACCGGCGGTGTGCTCGCCACCGTCGGGATGTTCAACGCGTCCCGGATCGACACCCTCGGCGAACTGTCGTTGCTGTTCGGCGCGCCCTTCGGTCTGGGCATCGGACTGATCTACTCAGCGACGACGATCGCGCTGGTCGCACGGTGGTACCCCGACCCAGACAAGCGAGGCGCGGCGATCGGATGGTCGGTGGTCGGGTTCGGCATGTCCGCCGTCGTCGTGGCACCGCTTTGGACCTGGGGCCTCGAAACGATCGGCTGGCGCGACACGTTCGCGTGGAGCGCGTTGGTCGTGGCGATCATCTCGCTGATGCTGGTGACGATCGTGCGGTTCCCGCCTGCCGGTTGGGCCTGGACACAGGAGCAGGGCTGGCACCCGAGCGAGGATGCTGCGTCGACAGATCCGGGCGTCCAGCGTTTCGGCTGGGACCTGACGCTCGCCGAAGCGGCGCGCAGCCGCTACCTGTGGGCGCTCGCACTGCTGTTCTTGTTCAGCACCTCGGGCGGGCTGCTCGCTATCGCTCAGGCTGCAGCATGGGCCGAGGAAGACGCTCCGTCCGGGCTCGGCGTCTCAGCGGGCGTGGCGGCAGCTGTCGTCGTTGCGCTTTCGTTCGCGAACGGCTCTGGTCGTCCCACGTTCGGTTGGATCTCCGCACGCCTCGGATTGCGTCGGTCGATGGTGCTCGCCTACGCCTTGCTCACCTGCGGTCTGTTGGGACTCGCGGCGTCCACCACGGTGTGGCACGCGGTGCCGGCGTCGCTGCTCACCGGGCTCGCGTTCGGCGGAGCACTGTCGCTGAACCCCGTCATGGCCGCGTTCCTGTTCGGCGTCAGCTCGCTCGGGCGGATCTACGGTTTCTTGTTCCTCGTCGGGTTCGGGCTCGGCGGCGTCGTCGGGCCGCTGCTCGGAGGCGCCCTGTACGACCGCCTCGACGACTACGCCCCGGTGTTCCTCGTGGCCGCAGGCACGGCACTCGCTGCGGCCGTGGCGGCTCGGCTGCTGCTGCCGGCTCCGGGCGCCGAGCGCCAGCACACCGCTCGCAGCCAGGCGGCCCTCGACGAGTTCGTTGCCGCGATGACAGCCGCCAGCCAAACCGATCACCCGACCGGATCGGACAGCAGCGTCGCCGAGCCCGTCGCCTGAGGTGTCTCAGCCCAGCAGCGCGAGTGAGGGATCGTCGTCTGGTTCAAAGTCCTCGAACGAGCGACGGGTTTCGTCGCGACGGACGCTGGGAAGTGCCAGAGCGTGCCTCAAACCCGTCGCGTCCTCGATCTCGAACCCGTCGTCGATCTGGCCGACCACCTCTCCCGCTGCGGTGGCGCCAGTGCTTTGGCCGTGGCCGCATCGACCGACCCGATCGACCTGATCGGTGCAGTGGCCGACGCCGGTCTGCGAGGCCGTGGCGGTGCCGGATTCCCGACCGGCGTCAAATGGCAGACCGTCGCCGACAACCGATCAGTGCGTGAGCCGACCGCCGTGATCGTCAACGCGGCCGAAGGCGAACCGGGCACGTTCAAGGACCGCGCGATCCTGCGTGCCAATCCGTACCGAGTGCTCGAGGGCGCCCTGATCGCCGCTCGCGCCGTCGGCGCGCCCGAGGTGGTCGTCGCGCTCAAAGCGTCGTTCGAGCAGGAACGAGTGCGGGTGCAGCACGCCATCGACGAACTGTCCGCAGCCGGGATCGACGATGTCACGATGCGCATCTGTATCGGTCCAGCCTCCTACCTCTTCGGCGAGGAGTCGGCGATGCTCGAAGTCGTCGAAGGCCGCCAACCGTTTCCCCGTGTGACGCCGCCATATCGACGGGGCCTCAACGAGGGCGAGAGCGGTGCTGGCAACTCCTCGGCGACCGTCGCGCTGGCCGGCACGGGTGGCACTGCCGATGCGCCTGCGCTCGTCGACAACGTCGAGACGCTAGCGAACGTGCCCGGCATCATCCTGAACGGCCCCGACTGGTTTCGCGCTATCGGCACCACTGACTCCCCCGGCTCGATCGTGTGCACCATCACCGGTGACACCGAGCACCATGGTGTCGGCGAGTTCGCCATGGGTACACCGCTCTGGGACATCATCGAGGAACTCGGCGGCGGGCCACGTGCAGGTCGCACACTGATCGCCGCGGTGTCGGGCACGGCGAACGCGGTGTTGGAAGCGTCGCAGTTCACCACAGCGTTGACGTACGAAGCCATGGCGGCCGCCGGCTCCGGTCTGGGATCGGCCGGATTCATCGTGATCGACGACAGCACCGACCTCGTCGCGTTCGCCCAAGGCGTCGCACACTTTCTCGCCATCGAGTCGTGCGGTCAGTGCCTGCCCTGCAAGGACGACGGCATCGGCATCGCCCGGTTGCTCGCTGAGGTGTGTTCGGCATCGGGCGACTCACGCACACTCGCAGAACTCGAACGGCGCTTCACCACGGTGGGCGATGGGGCTCGCTGCGGTCTCGCTCTCCAGCAGAGCCGTTGCGTGCAGAGTCTGGTGACACTCGCCACCGAAACGGTCGAACGTCATCTTGCGCGATCGCTCGAACCTGCAGAGCCAATGCTCATCGCACCGATCGTCGATCTCGTCGACGGCACCGCGACGATCGACACGACGTATGCCCGCAAGCAGCCGGATTGGTCCTTCGACGCCACCGACTCAGGGAGCCCACCGGCGGAGCTGTACGAGAACACTCCCGTCCGCGTCACGGCCTGAGTCGGTCCACGACGCGACAAATGATGGCGATGCGATCAGGGCTCGTCGTTGGCGGACACGGGGTCCTCCGTGGCCCACGCGAAGTGCATGCGACCATGATCGGCGTTGGCGGCCATGATCCCTCCGACGGTGCCATCGGCCCACGGCGCGCCGGGGATCTTCGAGGCGAGGTCGTCGTCGGACAGTTCGGCGAGCAATGCGAACGTGTCGGCCCGGACAGCCTGCCCGACACGAACCAATTCGGCGAACGGCTTGCCGCTGTGCTCGGCCTTCCACTCCTCGGTCCACGAATGGATCGACGCCATGATCTCGTCCATCGACTGAGGTGAACCGTCGCCCCGCAGTCGAGCATCGAGACCCTTCTCACCCGACACGTGCCGTCGGAACATCGCGTTCCAGTTCTGTTCGATGAGCGTGGTGTGTACGAAGTGATCGGCGAACGACCAACGACTCTCGGAGTCGTGCTCGCTGAAGGTGCGCGGCGCAGCCAGTTCGTCGGCCGGCATGTCCCCGAGTCGTTCGAGCAACCACGCCCGGTCACGGTTCAGCTTGATCTCGATCTCGATGCGGTCCATGCAGCGAACGTAGCGACCGCGGCCGACGGGCGACATCGTCGGAACGCGACACGATCTGCGCTACCTACAGTACACCGGTACCGGTATACTGGGCGTGTGGCCCAAGAGCGATACTCCCGACATCTGATCCGCATGGCCCGTCGCGACGCCGGGCTCACCCAGCAGCAGCTCGCCGAACTCGCCGCTACGAGCCAAGCTGCAGTATCGGCATACGAGTCGGGGCGCCGCTCGCCTTCGGTCGACACGCTCTGCCGACTGTTGGCTGCCGCAGGGTTCGAGGTTCGCATGCGTCTCGCGCCGCCCGACACCCACACGCCCACCCTCGCCGCTGCCGAGCAGCTTCTCCCTGCGCGCGACCTCGACCGTCAGCGATCGCGCGAACGTGCTCGGATCGCCGACCATCGGGTCGATGCCTGAGCTCGACGCTGCCGCCATCGTCCGCGCGCTGAACGAGCATGCCGTGCGCTACGTGATCATCGGCGGGATCGCTGCACAGATTCACGACCTGCCCGTGCCGGCCACGATCGACATCGACATCGTCCCGGCGCGGGACCACGAGAACCTCGAACGACTGGCCAGGGTGTTCGAGGAACTCGAAGCAAGCCTCTTCACCGCCGACGAAGCCGGAACATGGTTTCCGCGCACTCCGGTCGACCATTGGGCCCAGTACGACACACTGCACTTGATGACGAGCCTCGGCCCAGTCGACATCGTCTTCGTTCCGGACGGCGCCCCGACGGGGTACTCAGAACTCGCTACGACAGCGCAACGAGCAACGTTGGTCGATCAGCCGGTGATGGTGATCAGCGTGTCGACCTGGGAAGCGCTCAAGCAGGCCACCGGGCGCGCCAAGGACCTCGAACACCTCGACCGCTACTACGAGTCCCGACGCAATCGCTGACCAACTCGCCAGCGCAGAAAGGCCACGCGATGTGTCTGTTCATTTCGTTCTGTGCGGTTCCGGCACGGGCCACTCGGCGGTCGAGGGGCACGATCCGTGGTACGGGTGGACCGCCGTCGGCGGGACGCGTCGAGGCGCAGCTGCCGGGACAGCCGGAGACGCACGTTCACCGACCACCTCCAGACGTGCCCGGAGTCGTGGCACCTCAACGCTGCGGGTCACGCCGCACTCGGACACCGGAGCCCGACCGGTCCTGACCGCACCGAGGCGTCGGATCAGAGTTACTTGAGCAGCGGGTCGCGAGGCAGACCGAGGATGCGTTCGCCGATCTGGTTGCGCTTGATCTCCGACGTCCCACCGGCGATCGACATGCCCCGGTGCATCAGCACCAGCATGTTGCCGAGAGCTCCCGAGCCGTCCATGAAGAGCGAGTCGGGACCGTTCAACTCGGTCATGATCGCCGCCGCCTCATGGCCGATCTCGGACAGCACCAGCTTGGTCATCGCACCTTCCGGGCCGGGCTCGCCGCCGGCAACCGCACGGTTCGCGCTGCGCAGGTTGAGTAGACCCATCGCCTGGTGTTCGGCGATGTAGCGGCCGATTCGCGGTGCTCCGCCGTCGAGTCGCTCAGGATGCGCGTCGAACGGGGCGATCATCGCGGCGCCTGGCAGCGACATGCCACCGCCTCCCCCACCGATGCTCACGCTCTCGTTGCCGAGCGTCGCCCGAGCCACGGTCCAGCCGCCGTCGACCGGGCCGACCACGTCGTCGTCGGGCACCAACACGTCGTTGAAGAACACCTCGTTGAACTCGGAGTTGCCCGACGTCATCTTCAGCGGGCGCACCTCGACGCCGTCGGCGTGCATGTCGATCGCCATCATCGTGATGCCGTCGTGCTTGGGCACATCGGGATTGGTGCGCACGGTGGCGAAGCCCATCCCGGACACGTGGGCACCGCTGGTCCACACCTTCTGGCCGTTCACCAGCCAGCCGCCGTCGACACGGGTCGCCTTGGTCTTCACACCTGCGGCGTCGGAACCGGCGTCGGGTTCACTGAAGAGCTGACACCAGATGACCTCCTGGTTGAGCGCTGGACGAACCCAGCGATCGATCTGATCCTGGGTGGCGTACTGGATGATCGTGAGGATGTTCCACGCCGTGATCCCGTAGCCGGGCCGCGTGATCTCTGCTTCGGCGAACTCCTGCTCGACCACCAGCTGCTCCACCGCACCGGCGGCTCGGCCGTACGGCTTGGGCCAGTGGGGCATCACGTAGCCGGTCTCGATGAGACGGGTGCGCTGCTCGTCGGGCGACAGATCCTCGATGCTCTGCGCGAAGGCACGCACCTCGTCGCGAATCGCCTCGGCCTCGGGCGGCAGATCGACTGCCTTCTCGCGGGCGACACCCCGGCGGACCACATCGGTCAGCTCGGCGGCGGCCTCGGCAGCGGCGAGATAATGCAGCAGCGTGGTGGCTCGGCGCATGTAGAGGTGAGCGTCGTGCTCCCATGTGATGGCGATGCCGCCGTGCACCTGGGTGTTCAGGTTCGCGCAGAGGTCGGCGGCCGGCGCCGCGAGCGAGGCGGCGACTGCTGCGGCATAGGTGAGCTGATCGCCACCGGTGGCCGCTGCGCGGGCGGCGTCCCACACCGCGCTGGTGGCGAGTTCGGTGGCCACGGCCATGTTGGCGCAGTGGTGCTTGACCGCTTGGTACATCGCAATCGGCCGGCCGAACTGGATGCGCTCCTTCGAATAGGCAGCGCCCATCTCGGTGCATTCACGGGCCACACCGACAGCGTCGGCGGACAAGATGACCCGGGCGAGATCGACGAGCGCACGACCGGCTCCAGCGATCAGTATGACCGGCACCCCGTCGAGTGTCACTCGCGAGCTGGACCGTGTGGGGTCGAGGCTCGGCGGTGTTTCGATCGCAACGCCAACACCGACCTCGACGACCGCGACGTCGTCGCCGACCGGGAACAGGATCAACGAGGCGAGCCCGGCGCCCAGCACCACACCGGCGTCGCCGGATGCGACACCGTTCGTGACGGTCACCGACCCGCCGAGCGCCACGGCGCCGACCATCGAACCGTCGGCGAGTCCCGGGAGCAGGCGCGACGTCATGGTGTCGTCGGCGGTCGCTGCGAGCACGGCGCTGGCGATCACGGTCGGCACGAACGGGCCCGGCGCGACGGCGCGTGCGAGCTCCTCGACCACGATGACGAGTTCATCGATGCCGTAGCCGGACCCACCGACATCTTCGGGGAGGTGGAGGCCCAACCATCCGAGTTCGGCGAACTCGCCCCAGAACTCGGGGAGTGCATCCAACGGTGATTCGAGCAGCTCGCGAGCGGCACCGCGCAGGTTGCGCTTCTCGGCGAAACTGCTGACGGTCTCGGCGAGCGAACGGTGGTCATCGGTGATGGCTATCGACATGGTGCACGAACCTCGGTTGACAGGCAATGGGACACCACCATCTTCCCCGACAGCGCAGCCCGGCAACGACTCCGGCGGGAGCAACTCGTGGTGTCTGACACCACGAGTCACACGATCAGCCCGCAGGCGCGTAGTGAGCGAAGCCGGCCTCGGTGTGCCGAGACATCTCGCCGAGTTCGCGTAGGTGTTCGAGGTGGGCGTAGGTCTCGCTCTCGGCCATGTCACCCCACGAGCGCTCCTTGAAGAGCACGCGCATGAAGTCTTCGACGGTGCCGTTCGGCAGGTCGTGGCTTGCGTTGCGAATGATGTCGAGGCGTTCCTCGTGGTGCTCGATGATGTGTTCGGCGCGCCCGCCGAGGTCAGTGAACGGATGCCCGTGGGCCGGCAGCGCCACCGAGACGTCACCGATGTCGGCCATGCGCCGCAGCGATTCGAAGAACAGCGCGAGCGGGTCACCGTGCGGCGTCATGCCGCTGATGTGCGGTGTGATCGACGGCAGCACGTGGTCGCCGGTGAGCACCACGCCGAACTCGGGGTCGTACAGGCACAGATGGTCGTAGGTGTGGCCGGGCGTGTGCATGGCCACCCACTCGCGACGGGCGAGCTCGATGGTCTGGCCATCGACGAGCCGCACGGTCGGACGAGGGGTCGCGAATGTGCCTCCCGCCGGACCGCTACTGCGGATTCGTTCGAGGAACTCTGGTGACGGTCCACCGCGGCGACCTCCCCACGGTGAGGGCTTGGAGAACCATCGCTCCATGGCGGCAGCACGATCGTCCGCCGAGTTGACGTCGAGCCGTTCGGAGTCCTCGTGGTCGTCGGCCTCGGCGAGGTCGAACAGTGTGCGAAACGACTCGTGGGTGACGATGTCGGCACCAGCCTCGTGATGCAGCCGCATCGCCCCGCCGAAGTGATCGGGGTGCGAGTGGGTGACCACCACGGTGTGCACGTCATCGACCTCGTAGCCCGCACGGCTGAGACGATCGAGCAGATGGCCCCACGAGTCATCGCCGGGCAGCCCGGGGTCGACCACGGCGATGCCCCGTTCGTCTTCGAGCACGTAACAGTTGACGTGGCCGAGACCCGGCATGCTGATCGGGAGTTGGGTACGCACCACGCCAGGCGCCACCTCGGTGACATCGGTGGTCGCGTCCTCCTGCTCTTGCTTCGGCGGGCGCAAGGTGGACGGCACCTCCGAGCCGGTAGGCGGGTGATCGTGCTGATGGGGATGATCGTGCTGCATGGACGAGTCGGCCTCCGCCGACTGCGCGACCTGGTCGGGGTCGGCACGATCATCGTGCCCGATCAGACCCCAAGAGGTCGCACCCGAGCATGCAGCGTGCGACGAGGAGCTCCGGAGGATTCCGAGTCCGGCACCCAGCGATCCGCACGCGTTCGCGCCAGGCCTGCGGGCTGCTGGGGGTGATCGTGTTCGGAGCCAGCGCAAGCGCATGTAGGCCCGATTCGACGACGATCGACCGGTTCGCCTCGTTCACGTTTGCCGGGGGTCCGGCCGAGTGTCGCCTGAACGGCGGCTCCTTCGAACTATGCACGTCGCCGACCTTCTTTGCCCGTTTCAGCACAACGATGGCCGGACGTGCAGCACCCGATAGCGTTCCGTTGGCATTGAAACGGCCCTTGGTGTGAGTTTGCGATGGAGGGGGCATGCGGAGGGATGGCGAAATTCGATCAAGGGTTGAGCCGCGATGGTTGCGGGCCTCGGGCTCGGGAAACGCCGGCTCCGCAAGGTCACCGTGCCGGGTTGGCAGCTGCGGGTGGTTGGGTCGGCCGCCTCGTGTTCGTCCTGGTGGGTGCGGTAACCACGATCGTGGTGCTCGGGTCTGGTGGCTTCGTTGTTGGCCAGCGGTGGGCGTGGCTGGGGTTCGCAGCTCTCCTCGTCGTCGCGATCGCAGTGGCCGTTGTGGCACTGCTGCAGGCTCGACCGACCGGGGATCGTCAGCTGGTTGAGGTGGGTCTCGACCTCGCCGGGTCTCAACCGTCAACCAGACCGGGGGCAGACCCGGGCGAGAAGCGTCGCCGGATCGAGGCCGTGTTGGGTGATTCGAGTGCTCCGACGATCGTGTATCAGCCGATCGTGGAGACGTCGACGGGTGGACTTGTCGGTGCCGAGGCGTTGTCGCGGTTCGCATCGGAGCCGTATCGCACTCCTGATGTGTGGTTCGCTGAGGCGAACGAGGTGGGTCGTGGTGAGGAGTTGGAGCTCCGCGCGATCCGGCGCTCGATCGACGGTCTGGCTCAGATCCCGTCCGGCTATTTGTCGTTGAACATTTCGGCTAACACGTTCATGGCGCCGGCGTTCGCCGAACTGATCTCTGATTGCAGTTCGTTCAGCGACCGGTTGGTATTCGAGATTACCGAGCACGAATCGATCGAACGGTACGACCTGTTGGTCGGCGTGGTTGACCTGCTCAAGTCGTTGGGGGTACGTATCGCTGTTGATGACGCAGGCGCCGGGTATGCCAGCTTTGCTCACATCCTCGAGCTTCGACCTGATGTGATCAAGCTGGACCGGTCGGTGATCAGCGGGCTGCATGAAGACCCGGTGCGGCGAGCGTTGGTGGCAGCCATGGCCGACTTCGCAGTCGATATCGGAGCGTCGGTCGTCGCCGAAGGCGTCGAGCTCATCGAGGAACTTCGAACGCTCCGAGCGATCGGGATCTCGCATGCTCAGGGAGATCTGTTGGGTCGACCGGGGCCGCTCCCGCTGTCACCAACGGCAGGCCTGTTGGAGGCCCCGCTCACTGCGTTGATCGTGGACGACGACGCGGTCGTTCGGATGATCGTCTCCAAGGTGGTTCGCCGTGCCGGCTTTGTCATTGTCGGGCAGGCCGACAACGGCAACCAAGCAATCGATCTCGCGTCGATCACGAATCCCGACGTGATCGTGTTGGACCTCGACATGCCGATTCTGTCGGGGGGCGACGCGCTGCCATCGTTGCGTGAGGACCATCCCACAACGCACATTGTTGTGTTGTCACACAACACACACCAACAAGGTGATACTCGTGAGCGTGTCTTGGCGCTCGGGGCCGACGATTTCGTGCTCAAAGACGATGCGACCACATCACTCCCGGAGGTGCTCAAGATCCTTTCCGTCGCAAGATCGCGCTCGGGGGTCGATCGGTCCGCCACGACGAGTCTTCTTTGATCCACGATGGCATCGAAATTCGGCGAGCGTGACGAGTCCGCTCGGCCGTGGATCCATCCCAGCAGAGCCGAGGAACCAATGAAGCACAATGTTGGCCGAACTGAACGGCGGTCCGGACGGTCGATGTGGTGGCTGGTGGGCGCGATGGCCCTCCTCGGGTTGGGCCCGTTGCTGGTAGTGGCGGGCACCTCAGTCCGTGTCGCGTCAGACGAGGCACGTACACAGGCACATCGCGACGTTGGGGGGGCAGCCGCGGCGAGCGCAAAAGCAGTGAGCGAACAACTGTCGAGTATCGCGACTCTTGTCGAGTCGTACGCGGAACGACCGTCGGTGCGGACTGCGATGCGCGAACCTGAGGGCGCTGCCAGGCTCGGGCAGGCGCTCGACGACTTGTCCGGGGCGGAATCTCAGATCGAGTCGGTGTTCCTCACCGACGCGTCCGGGAATCTGAAGGCCATCTCTCCCGACGCCCCGTCGATCGTCGGCACGTCGTTCAGCTCTCGTGATTGGTATCAGGGTGTCATCGCAACTGACGATGGGTACGTGTCGGAGGTCTTCAAGACAGAGACAACTGGTCCCGGTCTGGTCGTCGCAGTCGCGGCACCGATTCATGACCCCGCTGACGACTCGATCCTGGTCGGAATGATCGTTGCCGGCTACCGACTCGAATCGATCCAAGAGTTCGTCGACAACTACTCGACCGCAGCGACCGTGACGATCACGATCACAGATCAACGAGGAGTCCTCGTAGCAGAGACAGGTCTGCCGGCCCTAGATCTCGAATCGCGAGTTGACGACGTTCGTATCGCGGCTGCATTGCGCGGCGAACAGGGCGGGGGTGAGACAACCGGAACCGAAGATGACCGAGTGTATTCGTACGCGCCAATCCCAGCCATCGGGTGGGCGGTTGTCGCGAGGGTCCCCTCCAACGTCGCGTATGCAAGTGCCGACAGTGTCCGCACCAGGGTTAACGCGGTAACAGTGATCATCGCCGTGATCGTCGCGGCTGGGCTGAACATGTTGGTCGTCCAGCTACGCAAGCGTGCCCGCTCCGACATCGAACTTCGTCGATCGAAAGAGTTGTTGGACTCGATCATCGAAAACATTCCCGACATGATCTGTGTCAAAGATGCAAACCTTCGATTCGTCCGAGTCAACCGCGCCAGCGAGGAGCTGTTGGGCAGCGCCCGCGGCGAACTCATCGGACGCACCTCCATCGAACTCCAAGCCCAGCTCCCGCCCGGACTCTCGTGGCCCGATGACCAGGCCACGCTCGACAAAGGTGAACCGGTCGACATCCCGGCCGAGACGATCGAAACGCGTGACCGCGGTCAACGCGTGTTGCACACCAAGAAGATTCCGATCCTGGCAGCCGAAGGCACCGAACCGTTCTTGCTGTGGATCTCCCAAGACATCACCGATCGGGTCACGTCAGAACAACAGCTGCGACAGGCCCATCAAGAAGCCGATCAAGCCAATCAGTCCAAGAACGAGTTCTTGTCACGCATGAGCCACGAACTGCGAACACCGCTCAACGCCGTCATCGGATTCGCCCAACTCCTCGACGAGGGACTCCTCGACCCGGAGCAACGAGACAACGCCCGCCAGATCCTGCGCGGCGGTCAACACCTGCTTGGACTCATCAACGAAGTCCTCGACATCACCCTGATCGAAACCGGGCGCCTACGGATCTCACTCGAACCCGTGCGACTCCCCGACGTCATCGACGAATCCCTCGAACTCGTCCGCCCAGCCGCGATCGCCCGCAACATCCAGTTCCCGTACGGGCACCCCCGCGACTGCACGCTGCACGTACGTGCCGACTGGCAACGACTCAAACAGGTCCTCCTCAACCTGCTCACCAACGCCGTCAAATACAACCGCGACCACGGCACCGTCGAGATCTCGTGCCACACCACCGCCGAAGGACGCGTCCGAATCATGGTCACCGATACCGGACCCGGGATCCCGCCCGACAAACTCGACCTCGTGTTCACACCCTTCGAACGCCTCGGCGCCGAGAACACTCTCGTCGAGGGAAATGGACTGGGTCTCGCCCTCGCACACAGACTGATCGACCAAATGGGCGGCGACCTCGGCGTCGACACGACCGTCGGTGAAGGCTCCACGTTCTGGATCGAACTCGACCCAGCACACCCGCTCGACACATCGGTCCCCATCACCATCAACGACACGTTGCGCCAACCACACACCCCATCGACGTCCGAAGCCAAGACACTGCTCTACATCGAAGACAACCTCTCCAACATCCGCCTCGTCGAGCGCATCTTGGCATCACACCCGAACTACCAGCTGATCATCGCCACGCACGGCCAAGTCGGCATCGAGCTCGCTCAGCAACACCGACCCGACCTGATCCTGCTCGACCTCCACCTACCCGACATGAACGGCGACGAAATCCTTTCCCGACTCCGAGCCGAACCCGCCACACGAACCATTCCCATCATCATCATCAGCGCCGATGCCACCACCCAACAAAGCGACCGGCTGCTCGCCTCAGGAGCCAACGGATACCTCACCAAGCCAATCGACATCGACGAGTTCCGCGCCACCATCAGCCAGCACCTCGACTCGTTCGACACCCGGTCGCCCGCCGCCCTCGAACGCCGAGGCGCACACCCCGGCGAACACGAACCCGACCTACCAACGCTCGATGACAACGTCGTCAACAGCCTCGCCCATCTATTCGTCGACCACGACGACATCAACGAATTCCTCACCACAGTCCCACGCGATTCATCGAAGCGACTCGACGCACTCCAACAGGCAATAGATACCGCCGACCTGGACGGCATCCGTCGACACGCGCACTCCCTCAAAGGAACCGCCAGCACGTACGGCGCCCTCCGAGCACGTCAGCTCAGCAACCAGATCGAGCAACAACCCGACACCGAACCTGCCGCCTTGCGCGCCATCGTCGCCGAGCTGCGAACCTCACTCCAACACGCCCACCAACAACTCACCATCCGGCTCACCAGCGCCGATCAACCCGCCGGTGATGCCCGCCAAGCGGAACCGATCCATGACACTTGACCCGGCGGCCAACGACACACGCGACAACAGTTACGAGGAGTTCTCCGCGACCACCACAACGGGCACATCGCCGAGTCCTCGATCCCCGTCGAGATCCCCGCCCGCTTGCTCGCCGCCCTCGCCGGAACCGCCGACATCCACGCCATCGTCGTGCGCAACGGTGTCGTGCTGCACGCCCCTGGCGAACTGAACCTCGGTCGTACGACCAGCTTGGCCAACCGGGCACAGCGTCGGGCGCTATGCGGGCTCTGCCGAGGCCGCGCAATCCCGGGCTGCACCGTTGGCTACGACCGCTGCAAACTCCACCACATCATCTGGTGGACACACGGCGGCACCACCGACCTCGACAACCTCATCCCCGTCTGCAGCACCACGCCAAGATCCACAACGACGGCTGGGTGATCGAACTTGCACCAAATCGGGAACTCACCCTCCGGCTGCCCGACCGCACGGTCCACACCACCGGACCACCCAACCAACGAACTGCCGCCTGACCGGAACCGGTCGGGTGCTTGCAACGCACTGCCCCTCACCCAGGGCTTGGTCGTCGATGCCGCGCTGCGTGCTGCGGAACAGCTGCGTGCGTCGAGTTCGGCGACGTCACGAGCGGGCGCGGTCAGCCGGTACGACGCGTCGAGCAGCTCGGCGACCTCGGTCCAGTCGGTGTCGGCGTCCAGATCGAGACCGACCCACCGCGACGGACCCAGATACGCGGGCACGAAGGTGCGGTCGTCTTCGAGCAGGGCACGGCGGTCGCTCTCGTCCGACTGCACCATGATCGAAAACTTTTCGTACTGCAGCAGATGGTGCAGGACGGAGTTGCGGTGCGGTGAGCATGTCGTCGCCATGGCCATCGGTCCCGGCCTGACGCTGTACTCCATGCTCCGGCGAGTGCGCGACCGGATCAGCGCGACCGGATCAGCGCGACCGGATCAGCGCGACCGGATCAGCGCGACCGGATCAGCGCGACCGGATCAGTTCGCTGCTGCGGCCCACATAGAGCGCCACGGTGAGCGCCGCCGTACCGAGCGACATCGACCACGCTGCACGCCTGCGCCCTGCGAGGGTGGCGACGACGACGCCCGCCACCGACGTGGCTGCTACAGCCGTCATCGCCGTACCGTTGCGACCGAGTGGACGAGAGCCGGCACCGGCGACGATTGCGGTGGCGGCGCCGAGCAGCCCGGCCCCTGCGAGCAACGACCGGGTGGCACCGAGGCGGTGTGGCAGGCCACGAATCCCTGCGACAGCATCGTCGTCCAGGTCTGCCAGGGTGTTCACGAAGTGGGCGCCGGAGCCCATGAGCGCCGCAGCGAGCATCGCCGTTGCCGGTGGGCGTCGGGGAGAGCGACCACCGAGCGACACGAACGCCGGCAGCGCGCCGAACGCCACGGCGTAGGGCGCCGCGCTGTAGACGGTGCCCTTCAGACCCGCGTTGTAGGCCAGAGCCGCCCCCACCGCCACGGCGTGCACCGCAGCGGCGCGCTTACCCGACAGCAACGACAACGGCACGCAGGCCAGCGCCGCACCGACGGCACCGTTGCGCACGGCCTTCGCCGATACCTCGCCGGCCACGAGCGGCTTGTCGGTGCGACCGACGAGGCGATCGCGATCGCGATCGAGGTAGTCGTTGCTCCAGCCGACGGCGAGCTGACCGGCCAGCGCGGCCCCCGCCACGGAGATCGAACCCCATCGGCGGCCACCTCCGACCGCCAGTGCCGTGGAGAACGCCGTCACCGCAAGGGTGGGCTGGGCATGGCATGCGCGCACCATCGGCAGTACCCGTTGGGCCAGCGTGGGTTGGGCCAGCGTGGGTTGGACCAACTTCGAGCCGCACCGTTCCCTGCGACCGGATCCAGCGAACTCAGCACACACTCAGCACTCCGAGCACCTTTGGCACCGTTCGGCTCCATCTTTGCGTGATCGACGTGGAGGTCGAAGGCCCGCCCAGTTCGCCGCCGACCAGCGATCCAGGGGCAACACCGTTGTCTGCCATCGGTCGAGTCTGGGGCTGCCGGCGGACATGCGCTTCACGTACCAGCCCACGGGCCAGGGCGACATGAGCGCGCCGAGCAGCAGCGCGCCTCCGCCAACGATCACCCAGATCACTGCGGCGTCCGAGCTGAACCCGATGATGGCGAAGAACGACCCGACGCTGAGCAGCGTGGCGATCAGTACAAACCATCGCGCGAACGCCTTGCCACGGTAGGGCACCATCAAGATGGCACCGACCAGACCGGTCAGCACGCCGGCGACCACGCCGAGCATCAGGCCCATGAGCACGGCGATCACGAGCACAACCGGAAGCCAGGTGCGCACCTCATCGTCGTTCTCGTCGAAGACGAAGGCCGCAGAGACGAACAGCACGCTCACGACGAGTCCACCGAGGACGGAAATGACGATGGTCCGCCACAGCAACTGCACGAACACCACGCCTCGACTGGGAGCGTTGGTGGCAACGAATGCCAGTTGGTCGTTCATGCCAGAGAGTTCACCACAAACACCCCCACAACCCATGAACTTCGTCGCTCAGCCGTCGGCGACCGATAAGCGAGCGACAAAGTTCATGAGGGGTTCGAGGTGGTCAGAACATCGGGGTCGGGCCAACGGGCCTCCCAACACGCACGCCAGCAGAATCTGCTTGGCGACCGTCGACCGACGCCCCACCTCTCCATCGTGCCAGCTGCAGTCGGCGCCCGACGGTCGCCGAGCGGACTCGGGCGCGCACCACATGGCGTGTTGGGGTTCTAGAGCTCGCGTTTCGCTGCGATTCGGACCGCCGCCTCGAAGAGCACGACAGTTGCGGCCACGGTCAGTGCAGCGGCACCGTAGTAGTCGGCGATTGACGTCTCTCCGCCGGGAAGGGATGCAAGCGCTCCAGCAAGATGGGTTGGCAGCCACTGGCCGATTGCATCGACGATCCCGACCAGGGGCATGGCCAACAAGATCACCAGCGAGATCAAGACGGTGTTCAATACCGATGGTGCTGCGCTGGCCACGGCCGCGACGAGAGCGACCACGAAGCACAAGAAGACCGCACCGTATGCAGCGCCGGCCAGCACTCCTGCTGTGTCGGGGGTTCCGATCAGCACCCACGTCTCGTACCAGGCGGCCGCGGTGCCCACGAGAAACGAGAAGATCAGCGCTGCAGAGATCACAACGAACCGGGGAACGAGGATCGTGCGGACGCTGGTCACTCGCGTCCGCAGGAACACTCCCATCTCCGGTACCGCATCGAACGCCAGACTGCCTGCGGCGACGATGACCGCGACCAGGGTTCCGATCTGCACGGCGTTGGACACGTACTGCGCCAACCCGTCCGCTGGCACAGGTTCTGGGAAGTCCGCAGCGATGTCGCCGCCGGAGAAGGACACGATCTGTTCGAGGTACCGAGCGCCGAATGGGCCGACGAGCCCGAAGAACAGGTACACGCCGAGGAGGGCGATCCAGCGCTTCGTACGGACGAGCCGGAGCCACTCCAGGCGCCACAGCGTCATGGCATCTCCCTTGTCGCTGGTGTCGCTGGTGTCGCTGGTGTCGCTGGTGTCGC
>Ga0209491_10003414_pt1 | contig 26307 bp, 26 predicted proteins | sample BON02_FD_187213 | JGI IMG/M metagenome (GOLD analysis project Ga0209491, IMG submission 187213) | Freshwater microbial communities from Lake Bonney liftoff mats and glacier meltwater in Antarctica - BON-02 (SPAdes) (version 2) | ecosystem: Environmental > Aquatic > Freshwater > Ice > Glacier...
CGCGATCTAATTCCTCCCGATCTAATTCCTCCCGATCTTCTGGGCTGGATAGGTTAGCTAGTACAATTGATAGCGTGCTTTTTGTTGCCTTTTCTAGCGATTCGATTTTATCGCTAGCGATACCGATCCGATCTGCTATCAACTCAACAAGATCCGCTTTACTTTGTACCTTTGCCCCTGCTTTTGTTACGTTAGCAGGTTTTTTATGAAATGACACGCCTTTATCAGATCTTGACATAGTGCTAATTTTAGCAGAAATAGATCTAGCGCTCTTTTCTAAGGCTACCGAAAGATCCGCAACCGCTACCTTTTGACCTGCGTAATCTGTTACGTGGGCAAGGCGCGATACAATAGCGCTTTCTTGCGCTGGTGTGTAGTTTGCAGTTTTTGAAGTGGTCATAATAATAAGCCTTTATATATAAAGTTGATATTGTCGGGAAAATTCCCTGTTTATGCCTTTTCTTGTTGGGCATGGGTTAAGTATACAGTTTTTTGTATTAAATAACAGGGTATTTTTATAACCCGTTGATTTATAAAGATAAAATATTTTAGCATGAGAAAATCAGCGCACATTTGCGATGCCAGCCACGCCACGATCTATTGCTACCTATAGGGTTATGGCTCTAGCTTGGTTTAACGCCTTACCAGGCAACCTGGAAGCTTAACGAAAGTCAAGCCGATTTTACTAGCAAGTACCATGCCAAGACGAAAATCATGCCAAGTCAAAAACCATGCCAGCTTATTACATGCAAGAATCATGCCAATAGGGGGGGTTACCAGACCCGAGATCCTGAATCGCAGGCTACCCATCCTCACGTAAACCACCCAAGGTTTTTCAAGAAAAGTCAATCTAATAATATAACAAGCAAAATGCCGTAATATTCCCTTATTTCCGAAGTCTAACGAAGTCTAACGAAGTCTAACGAAGTCTAAGTTTATTTCCGAAGAAGTTTATTTCCCAAATCTCCTCCCACCCCAAAAACCCTACCAAGATTACTAAAGATTTTCAATCCTCTTAAAAAATCAAATCCTACCATGCATACTCATACATCTTCTAGTTTAAAAATTAGGAGTGGTTAAAATTTATATTGACATTTCAATGCTAGTTCGGTATAATAGTAGGTAAGTAATAATTTAAATAGGAAATTTACAAATGGATAAAGAACTAGTACCAGAAGAACCAACAGTTCCAGAACCAACAGTTCTAGACGAAGAGTTTAATATATCACCTGAGCATCTAGAATTTGCTAAGTGCTATCTTAGTACGCTAGATATAAATGAAACAGCCAAACTAATGCGTATGGACTTAGCTGACGTTACTAGAATAATGAAGAATAAAAGCGTACGTACTCTAGTTGACAATGCCTTCCTAGATCAAGGGTATATGAACAGGTCTAAGATTAGCTCTGCAATGACTTCGGTTATAGAAGCAAAGCTGGCGGAAATGGAAGAGACGGAACTAGTATCCTCTAAAGACATATCCGAGCTTTTAGCTACAGCGCACAAGATGCGGTTAGATGAGATGAAACTACAGCTTAAACTAATGGAACTAGAAATGATGGGTAAGAAAGCTAATAATAATGGGCCTAAAACAGCAGTACAGATAAACAATAATATTGGTGAGCATTCTAACTACGGTAATTTACTGCAGAGAATTGTAGCGGGTGAGAAATGATAGTAGTAATAATAGTGTTGCTTATGCTTACAACAATAGTAATGAGTAACGGAAATGGATAGGCTAGAAGATATAGTCGCCGTATTAGAAGAATCGACAGAGCTTCCTGCTTGTTGGTCTGAGAACTTTATTGGTAGCGAAAAAGAGAGATACCTAGTCTTAGCTTACGGCTTATTAGATAAGGAGGCTGCGGAATGTTAACAATATCACGCCCTGACGTTATATCGGAGTATATCGTAGAAAGACCCGTTGAAGAAAGGTTTTTAAAGCTTCCTATAGAAAACTACCTTAATATACTAGAAATAGAACCTAATAAACCTCAGATAGCTTTAAGTAACGCTATTAACGATCCTAAGTATCGTTTTATAACTGCTTGCCTATCGCGACGTGTTGGTAAAACTTTTATAGCTAACATTGTAGCTAACTTAGTATCTTTAGTTCCTGGAAGTAATGTTTTAATTATGGCACCTAACTATGCTCTTAGTACTATATCGTGGGACTTACAGAAGTCATTATTAAGACGCTTTGGCATAGAACTAGACAAGTCCAATGCCAAGGATAAGATTATTGAACTTAGCAATGGCTCTACTATTAGAGTTGGATCCGTTTCACAACCAGACTCTGTTGTTGGGCGTTCGTATGACCTAATAGTCTATGACGAAGCTGCTCTAGCAGATAAAGGTGGAGATGTATTTAATGTACAACTACGCCCTACACTAGATAAACCAAATAGTAAATGTATATTCATATCGACACCTCGTGGACGTAACTGGTTTAAAGACGTCTTCGACCGAGGCTTCCTTGACGATTTCCCAGATTGGGTAACTATACATGCTGATTGGCGTGAAAATCCTCGGGCCTCGGAACGAGATATTGAGGCAGCTCGTAAGTCTATGTCAGAAGCTGAGTTCCTGCAAGAGTACTATGCTGATTTCTCAGTAATGCAGGGTAGGATTTGGGCGTTCGACACAGAGACTATGGTTTCTAACTTAGATATTTCTCAGATAGGCGTTGAGGATATAATTGGCGGTATTGATATAGGCTACAAAGACCCTACCGCTGTTTGTGTTGCCGTAACTGATGGGTACAATGTATTCATTGTAGCAGAGTACATGGCAATACAGAAGTCAACACAAGCGCATGCTGAGAAGATACAAGTGTTAATGGACCGTTGGGATATCGATCTATTCTATATTGACTCCGCAGCTGCACAAACTCGTGCTGATTTAGCTATGACGTATTCAATAACAACTATCAAGTCTAATAAATCAGTTTTAGATGGTATCGGCTTTGTAGCTTCACTAGTAGATAATGGTAGGCTTAAAGTTGACTCTAGCTGCGTGCATTGCATATCAGCACTTAATAATTACCAGTGGGACGACAAAACCGCTCTCGAAAGAGAAAAGCCGCTACATAACGAGCATTCACACATGGCGGACGCAATAAGGTATATGCTGTATAGCTATTCACCGAATCTAACAGAATAAAGGGTACTAAAATGACAATAGTAGAAGAAAAAGCTTGTAAAGGCTGCGGTTTAAATAAGAGTCTAGAAGACTTTCACAGAGACAGAGCGCTACAGGATGGCAGAAAGAATAAGTGTAAGTCCTGCATTAAGTTAGTAACTATAGCTAACAGGGAGAACAAGGTAAAGTACGATAAAAAGTACCATAAGGATAATAGCGCAGCCATAGCCGAAAAAAGCAAGAAAAGATATGAAGCCAACAAGAAGGAGTACTCCATAAAAAGCAAGGAAAGATATAAACTGACCTTTCTGAGGGTAGGAGAGGTAAGTAAAGTATGGTACGAGGCTAACAAGGATAGAAAACAAAAGTTAAGTAAGATTTGGAAGATTACTAATAAGGACAAGGTAGCTGGATATACCGCAAAAAGAAGAGCAGCAAAGCTTAATGCTATCCCCTCCTGGTTCGGAGAACTAGACGAACTAGTATTATCAGAAGCATATTCTCTAGCTAAGCATAGAGAAGAGCTTACAGGCGTTAAATGGCATGTAGACCATATAGTGCCCTTGCAAGGTAAACTTGTTTCAGGGCTGCATTGTGCAGATAATATTCAAGTAATAACCGCTGCTGAGAACCTAAGCAAAAGTAATAAATGGGAGGCATAACTATGTGTTTTATACTAGGATTTATAACTCCTATAAGTATTATAGGCTTGTACCTTTGGTATTTGTCTATACATTATGGAAGAGAATGGGAGGAAGAATAATGCCAATATTCGACTACAGATGTAAGCGATGTGACCACGTTTACGAAGTACTAGTAAGAAGTGTAACTGAGCAAATCATTTGCCCTCAGTGCCAGTGTGCGGACGATACCCAAGAAAGACGGGTATCTGCACCTAAACTGTTCAAGGGATTACCCACAGGTAAGTTTGGGAGAAGATGAGTACTAATAATAGGCCCACGTAATTGTGGGCTTTTTTATGCTTGCAGGTAGCGAAAAACTAAATAAAATATTGACACCCATAAGTTTTTTTAGTATAATAGACTAAAATAGGTAGGATTCTCTAGAAAATTTTAGGTTTTATACTTTCATAACACAGCAAGGAACTAAATAAAATGGCAATAGTAAGCATGAATGAAGCAGCTAATGGCAACGTAAGAGAATATACCCAAGTACTGGGAGTAACTGCCTTAGCAAGTCCTTTAGTAATAGAGGTAGCGGGAAATGAGTTTATCTAACGAACAGTGGGAATTCCTTAAGGACGTAGCAGCACTTATATACTATGCAGAGCACAGACCTGATAAAGATTATAAGTTGACAGGATCAGAGCTTTATAGAACACCAGAACAGGCTGAGTTAAACGCTAAAAAAGGGATAGGCATAGCAAGGAGCCTACATACTAGCAGACTAGCTATTGATTTAAACCTGTTCATAAACAATAAGTATAGAGCCGACTCTAAAGCATATCAAGAACTTGGTGAGTTTTGGAAAGGTTTGCACTATAAGAACCGCTGGGGTGGGGACTTCTCTAGACCAGATGGTAATCACTTTGAGAGGAATGCATAATGGCAAAAACTATTTCGCCAAAGGCAGGCTCTTTGGACTTAGTTTTTGAAGAGGGTGCTGGCTTTACACTAGTAATTACTAAGCGAGATGAGAACAAACTAGCCTTAAATTTATCAGGGTACACAGCTAGACTATCTGCGAAGAAAGGGCTAAGTAGCTCTACTGTAGAAGTAGACCTCACCACAGAAAATGGAAGTATTACCTTAGGTACAGCTGAAAATAATATTACTATTACAGTGACTGCTGCAACTATAGCAGCGTACACTTGGGATAGAGTTATATATAACCTTTACTTAACCCCTCTAGGAGAGGAGCCTGCAAAAGAACTAACAGGCACTATATCAAGGGTTCAAGGAACTTAAGATGCCGATTGAAGTCAATGAAACTAAAAATTATATAGACATTCAGACTTCAATAAATGAAGTAATTGCTCAGATGAAACGGAACTTTATTGAATTGTCTGAAACTAAAAACTATGTGGACATTAAGCCAGTAATTAACTATTTAGAGTTTATCGAAAATAATACTGACGTAACTGTAACCCAAGTTAATAACTATATAGACATAGTACAACAAGCAGCGACTGTCTTAGATATAAAGAAAGTAATTAACTATATAGATGTAGTAGAGCAGTTCACATATGTAGACGTGAAAACAACTCGGAACTATATAGAAATAAACAATAACCCTCCGAATGTAGATGTAGATGAGGCAGAAATTATGTACAAGAAAAGAACAGACTTTGTTACTGATACTCTCATCTATAAGGGTACAGCAGCCCCAGGAGCCTTAACTTCCGCAGCGGTTTGGCGCATATCTAGAACTACTATAGACCTAAGCTCAAACGGTGACATATCTGAAGATTTTGCTAATGGCAGTGATGGATTTATTAGCGTGTGGGATGACAGAGCAACATTAAACTATGGATAACCTTATCTATACCATCCTATAGTTTGTATTAACAACTAATGGAGAGTAAAAAAGATTATGAAAGATTTTATGAAAAAAGTTCTTATTAACATGCGGTATTTTATGGCACCAATACTTATAGTAGCCAGTATGATCGGTGTGTTAATAGGCGGCCCATACGTGTGGGCAGGTGTGGCACTGTTTGGTGTAGGTATTTTACTAGATACTTTAAGTATGTCTTTACGCACAACAGGTGCGGGGTTTGATAATAATGGGGAGACTAACGGGCTCGCCTGGCTTCAAAATGCAGTAATGTATATAATGTTGCCTATATTTGCCTTTCTACAGCTTGCTCTAGTATGGAGAGTATCTCAGTATGTTGGTGGCGTTCCTATTGACCCAGCTATGTTCATGGGTATAGCTTATCAAATGGGAATTACTGGCGTAGAGTTAATTGGCGCTACACTATCTACAGGTATCTTTGCAGGTATCGGTATTATTTACGGGCATGAGCTGGCACATACAAAAGGCTTTAGCTTTATAATATCAAGACTTATGATGGGACTTAGTGGTGCAGCTCATTTTTGCTACGCTCATGTTTACAACCATCACTTAGAGTTAGGGCATTCAGATGACCCAGCAACAGCACCAAGAGGACGATCAATCTATAAACATTTTTGGCTATCTCACATGGGACAATCAAAGTTCTTGTTTAGTATGGAGAAAAAACGTTTAACTAAACTAAGAAAATCGTTTATCTCGTTTGATAATCGCTGGATTAGAGGTTACTTAATGAGCCTACCAACACTAGTTTTATTTGCTTGGGCTGGCGGTTTATTAGGTATAGCATGTATGTTCCTAGTTTGGACAGTTGCAAACTTTGAGCTAGAAGCTTTAAACTACATGGAACATTATGGTTTAATTCGTGAAAAAGGTCAACCTATTGATTACAGACATTCATGGGATGCTAGCAACCTTTTCTCTGCGTGGTTCTTTATAGAAATTGGACGCCAAGGCGACCACCATGATAGAGGGGAAACACATTTCTGGGAACTAGATAAAGTGGGTTCACCTGATGGTGGTTGGGGATATTTCACAGAGTTTACAGTAGCACTGGTTCCTCCACTATACCACCACATAATGAAGAAAAAATTAGCAACGTGGGATAGAGACCAAGCCTCAGAAGGTGAATTAGCAATCGCAAGAGAAATCAATTTACAAGCTGATTATGTAGTTGAAGACATTCCCGGTTCTTATTCAAAAATATCAGTATAGTAGAGTATCACTATACTGTAGATAGGCTATTTGCCTAAAACAACCGAAGACTATAATCTTCTACTAACTAAATTTACCCATAAAGGTAAACATAATGGGTAAATTTGCATCAAACGGGATGATAGAAGGGGGGCTTAGATACATTTAAAGCCTGCACTAATTTTACAATATGTGCAGGACAGCCTACCTCTATCGGAGACATTACTACAAAAGCCCTAGCCGTAGGCACTATAAGTGACGCAGACTTTACTATTGCTGATGGTGACGTTAGCGGAGGAAAGGCTACCGTTTCTGCACAATCAGGGATCTCTATAGATGCCGAAGGCACAGCAGATCATATAGCAATAGATGATGGTGTAGACTTCTATGTCACAACAATTACAGATGTTCAGACACTGTATGTAGGTGGGACTGTAGGAACTAATGCATTTGATCGTGAGATAACAGGCCCAGAATAGGAACGTATTATGAACTTTAAAGAACTATAGAAAGAAGTTAAATTATTCCCGATTCAGAGATTACTACACGCATTACTTATAAAGAAAGATATTAAACATTATTTGACTGAGACAGGCAAGATGCTAGTGATTAATACTAGCACTGGGCAAGAAAATGCAGATACATTACTTAACACCGATATAACTAAATCACCAATCATAGGTACAATAGGTGATAAATTTAAACAACTATTGACACTCAAAAAGTTCATAGGTTTAAAGTAAATAATATAAATATTCTAAAGTTGGTTCAGGTGTTATATTAGCTAGAGCCACTAATAATAGTACTATAGGGTTTTATATTAAGCAAAAGGTACTAACCTTATCTAAATTTTTTAGGATTAAAATAATGAGTATGGAAAGCGAAAACCTCGAAGAAAAAATAAACTGCTTAATAGAAGGACACAGTAGTATTAATGTATCGGTTCATAACTTAGAGGTTGAAGTGTCGGAACACAGAGAAATACTAGTAAGCCTAGAAAATAGCATTAGAGATAGTACTGGATATGAAAGGCTAACTAATGTGCAGAATATAGAGCTTATGAACACACTAAGAGATGTAGCAGCTAAGCAGGAAATACTACTAGAAGAAAGACAAGGTTCAATTGATTTCTGGAGACACATGAGGGAAAAACTAGCAGGAGCCACCATAATAGGGGCTCTAGGTATTTTAGCTTCTGTGGTGTGGTACGCTGTTATAAGCTTTTTGCAGGTGGGTCCAAAGTAGGTTGGTAGCCAGTATGCTGAGTGAAAAAGTAAATTTTATGTTGACATCCTCAGAAGTTTTTAGTATAATGGTTTAAAAGAGTGAAGATTTTTAGGCGAAACCTGACCCACATCAGTTAGTAGCCTTTTACTACATACCTTGTGGGAGGTAATAAATGATAGAAGCAACACGCACTGGCCGTAAAGTACATGTAGACCATATAGTGCCTTTACAAGGTAAAAACGTATGTGGGCTTCATTGCGAAGACAATCTACAGCTACTATTTGCAGAGGATAACTTAAGTAAAAGTAACAAATTTGAAGATACTTCTTACCTCGAAAGAGAGCAAGCTGTATGACCTCTTTAAAGCGTTTTCCTATCAAGTATGTGCGCGACAAGGTAAAATCACAATATATAAAAGCTGATGAGTGCTATATATGTGGAACCTCAGAAGACTTAGAGCTACACCACTATAATACCCTAACCTTGCTGTTTGATAAATGGCTGAAACAAACTGGACACAGTATTTCAACCGTTGAAGAGATAGAAAGAGTTAGAGATATTTTTATTGAGGAGTTTAAGGAATTACTAGTCTCTCCAGAACATACCGTAACACTATGTGCATTTCATCACACAGGTAACGGTGAAGCTAAGAAAGGCAAAGGCTTACACAAAGTATATGGTAAAGCCCCTGCCCTAATTACAGCAGCCAAGCAACAGCGTTGGGTGCTAAAACAAAGGAACAGATACTATGGGGTGGATTAATAACCTAATAGAGAAACTAAACCCCGCCCAAGAAGAGATGGCAATGGACGAAGGCTATTCTGTCCAGTCTACAGCAACACCTATAACGTACCAAACAGCTTATAACTATATCGAGGTAGTTAATCGAGGTGTAAACTTACTAGTAGATTCTGCCGCTGAGATTACAATGGACTTAAACGAGGGTAAGATCAGTGGTATATCTACGGTAGAAACCTCTGTAAGACCAAAGAAGGTTGAAAAGCTTATAAACTTTAGACCAAACCCACATATAAACGCGGATTTGTTCAAAAGAAACATATACTTAGACTTAATACTTGAAGGCGATGCCTTTATCTACTGGGATGGGGCTCATCTGTATAATATACCCGCTAACAAGATGGAAATAATTACAGACAAGAAAAGCTTCATAAAAATGTACAAGTACGGAGCTACTGATTTTTCAACAAAAGAGATCATTCATGTAAGAGATAACAGTGCAAGTTCTATCTATAGAGGAACTTCTAGACTTGTATCAGCTTCTGGTAGTTTAAGAATACTACAGAATATGAACAACTTCCAAGAGTCGTTCTTTAAGAATGGCACAGTGCCAGGGTTAGTATTAAAAACACCTAATATACTATCTAAAAAAATAAAAGATAGAGTACGAGCAGACTGGTCAAGATTATATAACCCTAAGGATGGGGGGCGTAGACCAATCATCCTAGATGGTGAATTTGAAATAGAATATTTAGGCACTAGCGACTTCCAAGAGTTGGATTTTGCAGACTCTATAAGTGCACAAGAAAGAAAGATTTTAAAAGCGATAGGTGTCCCACCAATTCTTTTAGACGCAGGTAATAACGCTAACATATCCCCCAACCAAAAACTGTTTTATACAGCAACTGTAATACCTTTAGTATTAAAGCTTACACAGGCGCTGGAAACTTTCTTTGGTTACGATCTTAAGCCGGTTTACCAAAACATTCTAGCCCTAAGACCCGATTTACGAGATGAATCAGCGTATTACACATCATTAGTTAACGCAGGCATCATTACTCGAAATGAAGCAAGAGAAAAACTAAGACTAGAAAGAAGTGACCAAGATTTTGCAGACGAACTTGTACTTCCAGCTAATGTAGCAGGTAGTGCTGTTGATCCTGATTTAGGCGGAAAGCCTGCTCAGAGTCCAGATGCATAATAAAAAAAGTCACATAACAGAGGATAAAATATGACAAAGTTGTTAAAGCTAACGTCTAATTTTGCTATCACAGAGAAAGCAGATGATGACGGTAGTTTATTAATTTCTGGCTGGGCCAATACTACCGATAAGGATAGAGCTGGCGACGTAATCCTAGAAGAAGCTTGGAAAAAAGGTGGGCTTTCAGATTACTTAAACAATCCTATCATTTTAGGCTATCATAAACATGATAACCCTATTGGACAAATGGTAAGCCACTCAGTAAGTTCTAAAGGTTTATTCATTACAGCGGAGATAAGTAAGGCTGCAGGTAATGTTTATCAAATGATTAAAGAAGGCATCTTAAAGAGCTTTAGTGTAGGCTTTATTGTTAAGGATGCTGATTACGATAACGAAACAGATATTTTCGTGATTAAAGATTTGGAACTACTGGAAGTCTCTGTGGTAAGCGTACCTGCAAACCAACATAGTACTTTTAGTGTATCTAAACAGTTTGAGTCTGTAGAAGACTACAAAGATTTCAAACAAGAGTTTGTTTCAGAAAATAAGCAAGCTAATATAAATAAACAGACGGAAGCTGAAGCTGACAAAGCTACAAATGTACCAGAATCAGAAAACGCTAAAGCCACGAAAACATTGGAGATACAAATGACACCAGAACAAATTCAAGAAGCAATCGCAAAAGGCATTGCAGCTGCTACAGCTAAAGCTGCAGAAGAAAAAGCAGCTACAGAAAAAGCAGCTACAGAAAAAGCAGCAGTAGAAAAAGCAGCTACAGAAAAAGCAGCAGCAATTGAGGTTGGTACTTCAGGTACAGAAAAACTAATTGCTGATCTAACAAAACGTTTTGAAGATAACGAAAAAACTCTAAGTGAAAGCCTTGAGGGTTTACGTGGAGAGCTTAACGAAAAGCAAGAAGAAATCGTAGCAATGAACAAGAGCAAAATGCACTACGAAGAAAAAAATGCTATTAACATTGCAAAAGCTGATGTTGATAGCGCAGTACTACTAGGTAAAATCTTAGGTAAATCAGCATATAGTACTAGGTTCGCGGGCAGTATCCTAGAAAAAGCACCCACAGACCATCACTCTGCACTAACACAAGATTGGGAACAACAGTTCTCAACTAACGTATTAGCGGATATCCGTGAACAGTTAGTTATTGAGCCTTTGTTCCGCAGTATTAACATGACAACTGTTAAAATGCATTTACCTATTAACCCTGAAGCTGGCTACGGCGAGTGGATTGGCGCTGCTGCTTACAATGACACAGCTGCATCTACAGGTACAGCAGTAGAGCACGACATCACAGATACTACATTAACAGCCTATAAATTAGCTGCTAAAGAGTACATCGGTTACGAGGAAATTGAAGACTCAATTGTCCCTTTACTACCAATCATCCGTGATGCAGTAGTTCGTAGAATGGCTAAATCATCTGATATGGCTCTCTTACGTGGCACAGGTGCGGGTGCATCAGCTCCTATCTCTGGTATTACAACACTTGCAACAGCAGCAGCTGGTGCAGCAATTACTACTTTGAGCATCGGTGGTGGTGCTAAGACTACAGCTGCTATTTTACAGACAGTACGTCGTGGTCTTGGTGTTCGAGGTCTAAACCCTGTAGATGTTAAGTACATCGTTAGCCAAGAAGCTTACTATGACTTACTAGATGACCCAGACTTCAGAACAGTAGACCTGGTTGGTTTGCAGAATGCTACACTATTAACTGGCCAAGTTGGTTCTGTTAACGGTTCTCCAGTTATTGTATCTGGTGAGTTTGACGCAGTAGTTATTGGTAATGCAGCAGCAGTTGCCGTTAATACATCAAACTTCATTAGAGGCGAGTTAAGAGGCCTTATGATCGAACGCGATAAAAACGTAGAATATCAAAGATCGGTACTAGTAGCTTCTAGACGTATGGGCTTCATCCCTATTATCGGCGGTGTTGGTTCATCAGTTCTAAACTACGTAGCGTAAGCTAAGTAAGAAGAAATTGGGGGCGAAAGCCCCCTTTTTGTACTAAAGGAGGGAAATGATGGCAGAATTAGTAACTGTAGCAGAGTATAAAACGTACAAAAGTATAAGTAATCCAGACAAAGACGATCAGATTCGTTACATTACAGATGCTGTTAACGCTCTAGTAAAACACTACTGCAACCGAAAATTTGTAGACCATTTCACAGGCAATAATCTAACCCAGTATTTCGATGGCACAGCCAACAGTACTGTATACCTAGACGAATTCCCTGTAGTAAACGTAGTAGCTGTTAATGTATCTACCGACGGGGGCGTAACTAACACCCTACTAGTAGAGAACACAGATTACTTTGTAGACATAGAGGACGGCTACTTAACTACTGCAACAGGATCAAAGTTTACCCCAGGCACCCGTATTAAACACCATAGTTTAAAGGTAGAGTATGCTGGAGGCTTTGAAGTAGCCCCAGATGATTTAAAAATAGCCTGCTTAGACTTAGTAGACTATTACAAAAATGAAGATTATACTCCTGAGAAGTCTATGGGACGAGCGGGGGAAATAACTCAGTTTGTAACTAAGAGTCTTCCACCTCATATCAAACGAGTGATGGACTTATATAGAATTATATACTAAATGAGTACTACAACTGGAGACCTTCGAAAGATAGCCAATAGGCTAGGAGGCACCTTAGAACGAATAATAGGGCGTACTGATAAAGAACATGCTCGGTCTATACATATAGTTTCTCTATCTAAAACAGAGCTAAGGAACAACTTAGGTGCTGAGATGGGAAGTAAAGTATTCGAAAAGTTACAAGGCTCAGCCTTAGCTAACGTAGGTGGATCAAAAGGAACCAGAGTACCTTCTATACAGCGACTGAATGAGCAGGACTTAGCAGGGCTAGGAGGCACTCAACACCTGTACTACCTTAAAGGGGACCAGATAGCCATTATAACAGATGACTACACTTCTATGAAGGTGCGATTAAATAACACCCTAAGAGCTGCAGCGGGAAGATCAAACGAGGCTGTGAACTCTGAAAGTAAAGACCTACCAGATCCTCCAGTTTTAAAAGTATCTAACAAGTCCAATAACCAACTAATAACTTTAAACTCTAGATACGGCATCAAGTCAGGGTTCACCCTTAGTCTAGCCAAACAAGTAAGCAAGTTCACCACTAACATTACACTAATTGTACCCAAGGATAATGTTACACGGACTAGAAATATTTTCAATAGGTTAGAGAAAGCAGCAGAAGATCAACTAAGTGGCCCAAGTTCTGTCCCAGTAAATAGACTGCAAATAGAACTAAGTAAGATGCTAAACTACATGAGCGAGAAAAGGCCTACAGCTACATCTAAGAAAGTAAAGGCAATTAATAGTAAGTATAATGCTAACACTAAAACAGTTAGTACTACTGTAGGCATCAAAAACCACGTAGTAGATTCTAAAGGCTTCCAAAGGTCACAGAGTAGCTTAGATAGTATATTAGGCGCGCTTAATGACAATATTTCTGAAGCTGTAAGAGGTAGGATGCATGCCAGTGGAGCGCCTTCCAATAAAAGGTATCTAAGAAATCAGACAGGTAGGTTCTCAGAGTCAGTACTAGTTACTGCAGTTACCTTATCCGCTAGCAGCATAACGGCATACTATAACTACCAAGCAGAGCCTTATGACGTATTTGACCCTGCTGGAGAACCAAATAGGTGGAGCTCTAGAGGTCGGGACCCTAACAGGATAGCTGGCAATGCTATAAGAGACCTTTTAAGGACAGAAATGGCAGCCAATAATATAGGTAAGTCCAGAATATTCACTAGGAGGGCTAGATAGTGTCAGCCAGATCAAAAATAACAGAAAAACTAGTAGAGCTATTTAAAGAAATAAATGGGCAAGGTATTTATACAGCAAATGTATATGATAATGTAACTGGAAAACTTCTCTTTTGGGATGAAGTAAATGACTACCCACACTTGTGTGTAGTTCCAGGAGCGGAACAAAGAGAGTACCTGCCTGCTAGCTTTAAGTGGGGCTACTTATCTATTTCTGTAAAAATATATGTAAACTCAGATGATAACCCTCTAGATGAATTAGAGGTAATTTTAGAAGATATAGAAAAGGTAGTAGATGCTAACTATCATTTAGTTTTCAACACAGACACTTCAGATAAGATAGAAGATCTAAGGATAGTATCTATTACCACAGATGAAGGATTGTTAGCTCCTTACGGGGTTGCAGAAGTAGACTTGGTAGCTCAGTACCAAGTTAAATAAGTATCAGAGTATAAAGATAATAGTCGGATAACTACTGATACTAGAACAATATTTTGGAGAGCAAAAAATGGCTTTAAATTTATCCCGCAGCACGAAGCTATACGTTTCAACTGTGAAAACAGGGTTTACCTCATCTAATACCTTTGAAATACCAGTATTAGATGGATATTCTTTTTCACAAGACGCTGCAACGCAGGAAGTAACTCTATCAGAGGCTGGTATTGCACCAACTCGTGGTAAAAGAATCTTTAACACTGCACTAAACCCCGCCGAAGTATCAGTAAGTACATACCTAAGACCTTACTTAGACACTACACATAAAGCTGTTGAATCAGTACTATGGGAAGCTCTAGTTGGCGCAGGGCCTGTAGGAACTAATACTAAATCGGGTGCTACATACTTTGAGGCTGACTTTGAAAATTCAAACGTGCATCAACTATTAGCGTTACAGTTCTTCTTCGTACTAGAAAACACAACTATGCATGTTGAGGATGTTATCCTTAACACAGCAGAAATTGATTTCTCTATCGAAGGTATTGGTTCTGTTGCTTGGGCTGGTCAAGGCTTAAAGATAACAGAACAAACAGTTACAGCAAACTTCCCACAAGCAGGTCAGTTCCTAGCTATTGCTGCAAATGCAGAGTTTATTACTAATAAACTATCTGTTATGAGCATAGCTAAAGCTACAGCTACTACATCAGCTTACTGGACTGTAGATTACGCTACACTTCTAGATGCTACAGCCTTACACGGTTTGATAGATGCAACAGTATATACTGCTGATATTACTGTTGATGGTGGAGCTACACAAATAGTATCTATTGATCCTGCTACTATAGTAGGCGATACGGTAGCAGATATCGTAAATGAAATCAACGAGCAACTAGACGGTGCTTATGCAGAAATTAGTGACGGTGATTTAGTTATTACTTCCGCTAGTTCTTCTTCCACATCTGTAATGCTTGTTGCAGACGGGGCTATTAATGCCTTGCTAGCTACTATGGACTCTAACTACGTTACTATAGGTAGTGCAACAACAGGACAAGGTTCTCTTAAACCTTATAACATTGCTATCACTGGTGGCTCATTATCTATTGATAATGGTGTAACATTCTTAACTCCAGAAGAGTTAGGTGTTGTTAATAACCCAATCGGGTCATTTACTGGTGCTAGAAGTGTTTCTGGTAATGTTACTTGTTACTTAAATACAGGTACTAGCAACTCCGGTGGTTTACTATCTGATTTAGTATCAGACACAACTACAGTAACACAAGAGTTTGAAATGTTATTAAAAATTGGTGGTAATGCTACTCCGCGTGTAGAGTTTGAAATGAAACATGCGCACTTAGTAATTCCAGCAGTTGCAACAGATGATGTATTAGGTTTAGACATCGCATTCTCAGCTTTAGGTCAAGATATTGATACTACAGATGAGCTATTAGTTAGGTACTACGCTACAGTTTAGTAGTATAGTATGTTTTTTGAGCGAAAGTATGTGTTGACATGTATTGCTGGGTGCCCTACTCACCCAGCTAGCTTATTTTAGTTATATAATATATGTAGAGGTAGGGTCTTTATATATAATGGAATTATTTTATGGATTTAAAATCACTATTAAGCTCAACATCAACAGTTTCTGTTGATTATCCAGACCCAGATTTAAAAGGGTTTACAATCTCTGTACAGTATATGTCACGAGATTTAATACAAACATTAAGAAAGAAAGCTACTACTATAGGCTTTAATAAGTCAACTCGTCAACCTGAAGAAACTATTGATGAGGATTTATTCTATAAACTATATGTTGGTTCTGCTATTAAAGGTTGGACAGGTTTAAAGCTTAAGTACTTAAATGAACTTATGCCTACTGACTTAACTGGAGTCCCAGACACTGAGGCTGAGCTAGAGTACACAGATGATTCTGCTCTAACTTTAGTGCAAAACTCTGCTAATTTTGATGCTTGGATTATGGCTGTTATTAACGACGTATCACTTTTCAACAAGACCGTATAGAACTAGACATATCTTTACTAAAGAGATTTGTAGCAGCTTCTAGAGAAGGGTTGACGAAAGAAAGATACATAGAGTCGTGTGAAATAACAGGCTCTACACCTATAGAAGAAGAAATGCCCGTAGACGAGACAGAGTTAACCTTTGACCTTCTGCGGGTTCTTCAAGTATACAGGCTTTTAAAATCAACAATGGATAGCTTCTCTGGTGTCTATACGGGCAAGGATTTATCCTTATTAGATTATCTATTTAATTTATATGAAGTCCCGAAAGATTTACAACTAATATACTTAGAGTATATTATAATTATAGATGAAGATAATATATCTTATTATGCTAGTAAAAGCAATAAGAAGGCAAAGGTGAAAAATGGCGGGTAAAGACACAGTAATAAAAACCCTAAGGGTTGAAGTAAAAGCTGATGGCGTACTAAAGCTAGCAGGTGGGTTAGATAATGTAAAGAAAAAAGCTAACGAAACTAGTGGTGCAATAGACCGCACTAATAAAGGTACTGTTGGCATGGCTAACAGTACTAAAAACTTCTCTAAGCAAGCGCAGGGGATGGGGGGCGTAGTACGCGCATATGCTACTATAGCGGCTCATGTCTTTGCGCTTTCTGCTGCCTTTAATATACTAAAAGTTAGTGCGGACTTAAGCTCAATGGAAAAGTCTGCTAGAAGTCTAGCAGCTACTACAGGGATTAACTACGCTGGCATAGCCAGAAGTTTAAAAGATATTTCAGAAGGTGCATTAACTTTTGCCGACTCTATGCGTACAGCTAACTTAGCTTCCTCAGCAGGTATAGGCCAAGGTGGGCTAGAAAGATTAGCTACTATAGGTACTAAGGCTGCTACTGTTTTAGGGCGCAGTGTACCTGACGCTATCAATAGACTAGTGCAGGCTGTTGTAAAGGGTGAGCCTGAATTAGTTGATGAGTTTGGTATTATAATAAGGTTAACAACTGCAACAGAAGCATATGCTGAAAGTGTTGGTAAGTCTGCTAAAGACTTGTCTACCTTCGAAAAATCACAGGCTATTCTTAACCAAGCATTAAAGCAAGGTGAAGACAAATTTGCTAATATTGAGGTAACTGCTAAACCGTATCAAAAGCTATCTGCTGAGTTCCTAGATATAGGGCAAAAGATACTAGAGTTTTTATCAGGCCCAGTTACAGGTATAGTAAGCCTTCTAGCAAACAATTCATCATTAATAGTTGCTGCTATTATAGGTATTTCTACTGCTCTTATTAAATTGGCTATACCTGCCGTTTCAGAATTAGGTAATACATTTACTAGTAAACTCGCGGTAGGGATAACTGAATCTACCGCAAGATTAGATGCTTTAAAAAAGAAAGGTTTAGAACTAAAAAACAGCTTAAAAGGCAGTGATGCTTATCAAACAAGAAATGCAGGAGGAGCAGGAGTACGTCAAGCACTTACAGATGATCCTTCCTTAATAAAGAAAGTATCTAAAACTAACAGGTCTGCAATAAGTAAAGCTATTACCGGCGGGGCTAATGATGCTGATTTAGCTAAAGCTATGAATACTACTATGAAGCCCTATATAGTGCAGCTTAGAAAACAAACTAAGGAAGCAATAGAACAGGGTGCAAAAACTGTAAACCTTAGAGGCAACCAAATAAGCACAGATCAAGCTCAAGCTATACTAAAAAATGCAGAGACTTTTAAAGCTGCCACTACTAGGGCTATTGCTGAAGGTACTAAAACTGGGTTTCAAAGAGGCGTAGTACACGTACAAGCATTTGCAGCAAGGTTTAGGGCTACTACAGTACGTATGGGCCAAGAGTTAGCTATGGGACTACAAGCAGGCTTATCAGCTACCTCTTTTGCAGCTTTTAGAGCAAATATGACTTCTGTTTTAGCTAGTGGTACTTTAACTTCTAAACTAGCTGTAGGTTTGGGTAGTGTAGCTGCTGCAGGGAAAGCGGCGTTCGGTGCCTTTACTAAGCTTCTACCTGTGGCTGCGATAATAGGCATAGCTTGGTCTGGTTTTAAAGCTATAGCTACTGCCGTAGGTGCATTAACACCTGCTTATGATAAGTTTAATAGTTCAATAAAAGAAAGTAACAAGCTATTAGAAGAGCAAGAAAGCATCCAAAAAGATGTAATAAATGCTAGAAAGACAGATAGTAAGGCAGACACTTTAGCTGGACAGATAAAATTTATAGATGCTTTAGTTAATAGCTATAGCACTTTAGAATCTGCAGCAGATAAACTGATAGATGCTGCTAACGCTTTCGATGATATGTCTTGGCTAGATAAGCTACTTACTTGGGGAGATGAAGTAGACCTAGTATTAAAAAGCATAGCTAAACTAAATAAGCAAAGCCTACTTACTACAGGCACATCTTTATTTGAAACAGAGGCAGGTAAAGGGTTAGAAGGTACAACTCGTGAAGACCTTGTAAAAGAAGTACCGAGAAAGATTTTTTTCTCACAACAACGACTAGATAGAGATCCTAAAGCTAGGGAGGTATTTGATACTCGTAATGCCAAAATAGCTAAAATTGAAAAAGAAAATTTAGAAGCTAGATTTAAAGTAGTGACAAAACTAAAGTTATCAATGGAACAAGCTGCTAAGCCTATAAGAGAACTACAAGGTAACTTTAAAGCAATAGAAGAATCTTCTAGGGAGATAGGCTCTAATATAGCTGCGGTAGGTCTGGAGGCAGGCAGGATATCTAAAGCTTCAAAACCTTTAAGAGATATATCTATAGGTTTAGCAGCAATAGATAAAATAGATGTTAAAGATATTACTAGTGGAACAGACAGCTTAGACAGAGCTGCCGCAGCCAAATCTTTTATAGAATCTCTTAGTACTAATGCACAAAGATACTTTGGTATTCTTGACGACGGTTTAAATGTAGAAGTAGCCTTAAGTAAAGTAAGAGCAGAGCAAGTTAGGCTAACTAAAAAAGTTAATTCAGATCTAGCCGATAAAACAAGAATAGAAGCTCTTACTAGCGAGTTAGAAATACAAAAAACTCAGAGTGATATTTATTCTGCTAATACTTCCTTAATAAGTGCCCGCAGAGACAATGAGGTAGAGATACTTAGTATAAAAGAATCTATAGCTAGAAGTGATAGAGCAGAGCTTGTGAAGCTTAGAGATATTGCACTAGCAGGCAGTGCTGAAAAGGCCGGGCTAATTTCTAAAATTAAGTCAGAAACTTTACTACTTAAAAACCTAGGTCTACAGAAGAAAACTTTAAAAGGTGTCGCTGAAGAAAGAGAAAAATCCGAAGTAATTCTAGAAAGACAACTAGCTATAGTCACAGGTATATCAAGCGCAACAAAGGCTGATTTAAGTATAGCAGAAGCTATAAATAAAACAAACGATAGAAACACCTTAAATAGAGCTAAAGCCTTAAGTGATACTAGAGACTTATTTGCAGCCGTAAGTATCCAACAAAGTACTGAAGTATTATTAGCTAAGAACCGAGTAACTGCTGCAACAAAGCAACTTAGATTAGCTAAAGAAACTGTGAAAGAGCAAAACAAAGGTATTACACCCGTAGTACAAACCACCTTAGAAATAAAAGCCCAAAATGAGCTCCTAGATGCCAACTTAGCTGCTAGATTAGCTATACTTGATCAAGCTGAAGCACTATATCAAGCTGAAGAAAAAGTATTTGAAGCGCGCAAAGATGCTTCTTCTTTCTCTGTATTTGGTTCTTTGGAACAAAATGCAGAAGCTATAAGTTTATTTAAAGAAGCTATAGGTAGAGAGATAACTAGGTTTTCTCGTGGTATGACTAACGACACAGATAGAATGGTTTCAGCACTTACTGAAACTAGTGATGCCTTTACAGATAAATTAGTAGATGGCTTCTCAGGAGATACTCCTATTATTCAATCTATTAAAGATGCTTTTGTTGCGGGCGCAGAAACATTGCACGAAACATTGCAAGGCTTCTTAAAGGAAGATTTAAAAGAAGGTACACGTAAGCTATTTGGTGATATTCTAGGTATTGATACTTCTACTACCGAAGAAAAGGCTTTACTAGAAGCAAAGGTACACACTGAGCTTCTGAGAGAAATAGCAGGGCTAGGCCCTAAAGTACCTGCAGCAGATGCCCCTTTGGAAAACGTTAAGAAGACAGAAAATCTTTTCACTAGCATGGGAACTAAGCTTAAAGATACTTTTCTTACTACGTGGGATAAGATTAAAAGTATATTTGGTGGACTATGGGAAAGCCTAGGAAGAGTCTTTACTTCTATATTTAATATGTTCGATGGTGGGGGCGGAGGTAAAGGAGGTATTTTAGGTACTTTAGTAAGTGCTGCAATTACTGGGATTGCTGGAATGTCCACAGGAACTGCAGGAATTACAAGCGCATCTGGCGCAACGAGTTTTGCACTCTCTGACGTAGCAAGGGCCACAGAACTACCTTTTCCACAGCTTGCTAAAGGTGGTATAGCTACCAAACCTAGCATCGCTGGGGAAGGTAGCATGAATGAAGCCGTAATACCTCTACCAGATGGTAGAAGTGTTCCAGTTTCAATGTCAGGCGGTAAAGGGGATGTAAGTATTGTAATCAATGTAGATGTGGAAAGCGGAACAGCCAGCACAGAAACGCAGGGCGACGATAAAGACTACAAACAATTAGGTAAAATGATTTCTAATGCAGTTAAGTCTGAAATAATGAACCAGAAACGCCCAGGAGGGCTACTAGCCTAATGTTAACGTTTACATACATACCCTCAACAAACTTTACAGCAGATAACGCCCCTAGGGTGTTAACTGCTCAGTTTGGGGACGGGTACTCACAAAGAACCGCAGACGGTATAAATACTAATGTTAAAAATTGGGATTTATCTTTCAATAATAGAACATTAGAAGATGCTTTGGCAATTAAAGATTTTTTTATAACAAAAAAAGGTGTGGAAGCTTTTCTATGGACTCCACCAGGGGAGAGTACTGCTTTATCGGTAATAGCTCCTTCCTGGAAAGAAACATACACATCTCCAATAACAAGAACAATTTCAGTTAACTTTCAAAGAGTTTACGAGGCATAATTAAATGACCATAGCAGCAGACATTCAGCAGCTTAGTGCAGGTGCTATAGTATCTTTATATGAATTAGACCTGACAGGGCTAGGAGATACTGTATATTATTTCCATGCTGGGACTAACGAGCTACAAGCTGATGTGGTATGGGGAGGAGTAACATTCTTAGCTTTCCCTATTGACGCTTCAGGTTTTGATATTTCTAGTAATGGAGAAATCCCAAGACCTAGGTTAATAGTATCAAACATACTAGGTACTATAGGTTCTCTAGTTAGAAGTTTAGATGACTTGGTTGGCGCAAAAATAACTAGGCGCAGAACTTTCCTAAAATACTTAGATGCTGTTAATTTTACAGCAGGTAACCCTATAGCAGACCCTAATGTGGAATTTGACCCTGATATTTATTACATAGATAGAAAGGTATCTGAAAACTCTTCCTTTATAGAGTTTGAACTATCCTCTAGCTGGGATGTACAAGGTGTTAAGCTGCCTCGCAGACAGATAATACAGAATATGTGTCCTTGGTCATATAGAAGCTCCGAATGTAGTTATGCTGGAGGAGCAGTAGCAGACAGCTCAGATAATCTTACGTCGGATCCAGCTTTAGACTCTTGCAGTAAGTCCTTAAAAGGATGTAGTCTTAGGTTTGGAGAGAATGGCGTACTACCTTTTGGAGGGTTCCCAGGAGCAGGACTTTTAGATGCCTAAAGATAATATATTAGAAGAAATATACAAACATGCAGAGAAATCCAGCCCTGAAGAGTCTTGTGGCATACTGGTAAAGGTACAGGGCGAAACCCAGTTTATACCTTGTACTAATGTATCAGACAATCCGGAACATACCTTTGCTATAGGTCCAAGCGACTATGCTAAAGCAGAAGATTTAGGCACTATAGAAGTAATAGTCCATAGTCACGTACTGGGAAGCAGTAAGCCTTCTGCAGCAGACAAGGCTTCTTGTAACTTAAGCAAAGTACCTTGGCTTATAGTATCTGTACCTAATAGGTCTGAAACCTTTATACTTCCAGAAGCGGTAGAGCTTCCTTATGAGGGCAGACCCTTTTTTCATGGAGTTTTGGACTGCTACACAATAATTAAAGACTACTATAAAAGGGAGCTAAACATAGAGCTCCTTAATTATTATAGAGTAGATAAATGGTGGGACAAAGGGGAAAACAAGTATTTAGACTTGGCAGAGGGTGCTGGTTTTGGTATAATAACATCTGAGAAACCAAAAATACACGACATTATAGTTATGCAGGTAGGGGCTTCAGTGCCAAACCATGGAGCTATATACCTAGGAAACAATATAATATTACATCATGTAGCCAATAGGGAATCCTGTAAGGCTGTATACGGTGGATTTTGGGAGAAAAATACATGGGGACTTTTAAGGCATCAGAGTTTAATGTAAAAGAATATACTGGTAAGCCTTTTGTTTACGGAATGGATGACTGCTACTCCTTAATAATGGCTTACTATAAAAAAGAGCTAGGTATAGAACTACCAAAAATAGAAAATACCGAAGGCTGGTGGGATGAAGGAAAGAACCTATACTTAGACAGTATGGCTAGTGCAGGCTTCTCCTCTGTAGAAAACATAGAAAAACATGATATATTACTTATTAACTTAATGTCTCCTGTACCCAACCACGCAGCTATTTATTTAGGCGATGAAAAAATACTTCATCATGTAACTGGAAGACTATCCAGAGTGGAACCCATAAGCGGTTTTTGGCTTAAAAATATACATACAATTGCAAGGTATACAAGAAAATGAGCACTGAACTTACTACAGTAAGACTATATGGTAACCTAGCAGAGATCTGTGAGCTTAGAGAAGTAAAGCTTCAAATTAATAGTGTAGCAGAAATAATAAAAGCTCTAATATGTAACTTTCCAGAAGTTAAAAAAGAGTTAGAAAAAGAAGAGTCAAGGTATTCTATACTTATAGGCTCTACAGATATAGAGGAACAGGAATTATTTATTCCTTTTTCTAAAACCCAAGTAGTTAGAATAATTCCTGTTATTGCAGGTTCTGGTGGTGTTTTTAAGATAGTGCTTGGTGTTGCCTTAATATGGGCTACTGGTGGTTTTGGTGCAGGCACAGGCTTAGGTTTCTTAACAGGTGCAGGCATAGGAGGTACAATAGGCGGGATAGTTGGTAGTATAGGTATGTCCTTGCTACTAGGTGGCGTAGCTTCTCTGTTTATGGGAAGCCAAAAAACACCAGCACCTGCAGAAGCTGCAGAAAATACACCTTCCTTTTATTTTAAAGGTGCAGTAAATACAATAGCACAAGGCCACCCCGTACCTGTAGGGTATGGAGAGCTACTAGTGGGTAGTGCGGTAATCGGTGCAGGTCTTACAGCGGTAGATATTTAATGGCACAAACATATATTTCAGGAGCAGGAGGCGGAGGAAAAGGTGGAGGAGGAGGCTCAGCTAGAGTAGCTGTAGAATCTCCTGATACTTTACACTCAAAACAATATGCTAAGGTTTTAGACCTTATCAGCGAGGGTGAAATTGAAGGCTTAGTAAATGGGCTTCAGTCAGTTTACTTAGATAAAACTTCAGTACAAAACCCAGACGGAACATACAACTTCACGGGAGTAACTGTAGAATTTAGGGAAGGTACACAAGTACAAGATCCTGTGATAGGGTACAGAGGTACAGAGGTAGAGTCTTCTGTAGGTGTAGAGATACCTAGTGCCACGCCTTTAGTACAAACTATAACCGATCCCGATATAGATATAGCACGTCTAACTTTAGGTGTGCCTAGGTTAAGTAAGCAAAATATAACTACTGGGGATATATCAGGCTCTAGAATAGACCTAAAAGTAGAAGTGCAAAGTAACGGGGGCGGCTACAAAGACGCCTTAATAACTTTAAAGCTAACAGATACAGGACTTAATTACACAAGTACAGCTATATCTAGCAATGGTGCGACTCTTTCCGCAACCACTACAGGCAGTGTAGGTATTTTAGCAAACCTTATTTGGGATAGACCTGTAACCGGAACTACAACTATAAGGGTCGAGAACTCAAAAATTGAAAATTCTACTGGTCTTTTTGGGCAAGGCCCTTCTGGTACCGGATATTACTTTTTTGGTGCTTGGGTGTGGAATAGCGGACCATTCGGTACAGCTAGTGCCCAATATAGCTATCAAGCAGTAAATACCTACGGCGGCACTCCTCCTACAGTTAAGATAGAGTATAGAAACCTAAGTACTGGAGGTGCTTGGAATGTACTGTCCCAAAAAACTTTCCAAAACCCTAATTCTACCTTAGGCCCTTACTCCTCTCTCAGTTTAAATATTAATAGTTTAGGCTATGCAAACTATGAATTTAGAGTTACCAAGTTATCAGGCTCTGGAACAGTTAAGCTAACTAATGTTAGCAACTATACAAAACTAGGGATAATTAGTATAGTTGGAAAAACAGTCAACAAATACCAAAGAAATGTTTCAATATCACTAGTAGGTAGTGCTCCTTGGGATATTAGAATAACTAAGCTAACCGCAGACAGCAACGAGTCTAATCTGGTTAATGGTATATATTGGGATTCTTACACTTCTATAATAACAGAAAAGCTTTCTTACCCAAACAGTGCTTATGCATATGTTAAGGTAGATGCTGAACAATTTTCTAGGATACCTGCAAGAGCCTACCATGTAAAACTTTTAAGGGTAAGAGTCCCTACAAACTATGATCCTAATACTAAAATATATACAGGACTGTGGGACGGCTCTTTTAAAGTAGCTTGGACAAGTAATCCGGCTTGGTGTTTCTATGATTTAGTAACTAACACAAGGTACGGGTTAGGTATGCATATACCTGAATCCCAAATAGATAAATGGGACTTATACACTATAGGTAAGTACTGTGACGAGCTAGTACCAGACGGAATGGGTGGACAAGAATCACGTTTTACTTTAAACATATACCTACAAACTAGAGAAGAAGCTTATACTCTAATACAAAGTCTATCCTCAGTATTTAGGGGTATGACTTATTGGGATGGAGGTAGTCTTAGTACTATTCAAGATGCTCCAAGCGATCCAGTAGCTATATTCTCTAAGTCTAATATTGTTGGAGGAAACTTCAATTATTCGGGTACTTCTATTAAGGCCAGACACACTATAGCTTTAGTAACTTGGAATGATCCTTTAAACTTTTTCAAACAAAAAGTAGAGTATGTAGAAGATAAAGAATCTATAGCTAGATACGGCATTAAAGAAGCAGAAATTATAGCTGTAGGCTGCACCTCAAGAGGGCAAGCTAGTAGAGTTGGTAAATGGCTTCTATTCTCTGAAAAAGAAGAAACCGAAACAGTAGTATTCAAATCAGGATTAGACGGTACAGCTATTAAGCCTGGGGAAATAATACAGGTAGCAGATGCAGATAGAGCAGGAATTAGGTTCTCAGGAAGGTTAGGTGCGAATAGTACAGTAGATAAAGTTTATTTAGATGCTCCAACTTCTCTAGCAGGCGGCGTAGTATATACTATTTCTGTAGTTATGCCTTATGGTTCTGAAAAGACGTTACCAAATGGAAGCACTGAGATATCTAATTTAGGGGCTATAGAAACTTCTACTTTTGTACCAAGCAGTACAGGATCTTTTACAGAGTTAGACTTAAATACTCCACTAAGCGTGGTACCTAAAGCTAATACAATGTGGGCTATTGCTGAAGCTAATCTAGAAATGCAATTATTCAGAGTACTAGAGGTAACAGAAGAAGAGCCAAACATATATCAAGTTACTGCAATAGAACATAATGCAAGTAAGTTTGATGCAATAGATAAAGATGAACTATTAGAATCTGTAAGTTCTTCTTATATATTAGACTCTCCTTTACCCCCTACAAACCTTGAAGCAGAAGAAGTATTATATATTTCTGAAGCAGGTACAGTTAAGGTTAGAATCCAAATAGCTTGGGACATACTAGCTAGCTCAAGAGCGTACAGAGTAGAGTATA
>Ga0209491_10003418_pt1 | contig 26261 bp, 23 predicted proteins | sample BON02_FD_187213 | JGI IMG/M metagenome (GOLD analysis project Ga0209491, IMG submission 187213) | Freshwater microbial communities from Lake Bonney liftoff mats and glacier meltwater in Antarctica - BON-02 (SPAdes) (version 2) | ecosystem: Environmental > Aquatic > Freshwater > Ice > Glacier...
TGTGTGTTTGTTTGTGTGTGTGTGTGTGTGTTTGTTTGTGTGTGTGTGTGTGTGTGTGTTCGCCCGGCAAGGCATCGTTGCTTATTAAAATTCTCAAAGTTCATCTTTGCCCATTTATTTTGTTCGGGAACTGATGACTTTTGCGCACGCAGAAGGGGGTTCTACAAGACGCGCTCGTCAGGATGGGAAGCGTCGTCAAAATTCCAGTGCATGGGCCAGGTGTCGTTGCAGCAATTCCCGTCGCAGCATCTGCAGTTACAGACGTTGTGCAGCCGTCGTTGGCCGCTACACCTGAAAGCCAGGAGGAGTATGCTCGCAAATTGTGGCAAAACACAAAAACGTGGGCGGACATCAGCCACGCCAGTGAAAAACAAGAGTGGAATTTTGACAGACAAGAGTTCAGCAATTGGCACGCTGGACGCGACATGTCGCTTGCAACTACCACTAAGATTCGCCAAAAGATTCAGTTAGTACATGTCAAGCAATTTGTCGGGACGGTAAAAGAACTTAGGAGGAACTCATATTGGCGCGAGATGTTAATGGACAAGGGCACCCTCGACGATTGGCTTGCGGGAACACTGATTTCTTCCGACATCACAGCCCAGCTGATTGCGCAGGGCAAAGTCCTGTGTCTTAGTGGCGGCATTGTATATGAAGATACCAAAAGAACGGTGGAAATGATCCGTCGGCGCTTACCAAATACGTATTTGCAGGATCTGCATATTGACACACAAACACTAGATGCTTGGATCAGTGGCGAAACTGTAACAAGCAGGACTACAGCCAAACTGCGCCACTACAGTGTATACGCGCAAAAAAAGATTGTTACCACTTCTGCATATTGACACACAAACACTGGAATGCTTGGATTGGTGGCGAAACTGTAAAAAGCAAGACCATTCCATTCGCGCAAAAAAAAATGTTACCACTCAGTGAGTGACCATCCCAGAGGGGACGGAAGCAGTTTGGTAAATAGGTGGATTGCCTCCAAGCACCATTCGTCGCTGCCTTTGCGCATTGCCACAATTTCTCGTATCTAGTGGCTCTACTTGTATATAAGGTCACGGAGTGCAGGCGTTTTCAGCGCCAGTCCTCTCTCCGCCAATGCAGGTCACAAACCAAGACAGCCACGCAGGGGTTCCAGCGGCAACTACACTGCTTCCACAACAAATACCAGTCCAAAACGAGGATGCTGCTGCGACGGCTCCTGCGCCGGCAGTCCTTCCACAGCCACAACAAATGCAGACAGCTGACAATCCTGCAGGGGGTACTGTTCTGACAGCGTTTTCAAAGGACATGTTCAAAGCTGCCTTCACTGATCTCATCATTCAGCGCAAATTCGACAGGATCTTGAGTGGTATGCAGAAATTCGCCGATGATGCAGATCTACTGACACAGGTTATGTCTAAACTAGCGGACTGGACAACGTTTTATTCATCAAACGGCGATGTCCTTGCTGAATTCAAACAGGCTCTGGACTGCACTGCTGGTACCGTTGTGGTCGATCTTTTGAGAGCACATACAGACAAACCCAAGTTACAAGAGCATGGACTCAGCATACTGTGCACATTCTCAACAAATACAAAAAGCGTCTTCCCACTTCAGAACTTCCCTCTTGAGCTAATCGTGCCCTATTGTGTGGCTGCTTTGCGGGCCATGTCTGCGCTGCCCGGACGTGAAATGATTGACGTGCAGCGCATGGCATGCAAGCTGTTGTACTTAGTGTGCGCACTGCCCGAAATGCTGCGCACGTGTCCCCAGTCCGAATCTAAGGATGCATTCATTGACGTGCTTCCGACCATTGAAGGGTACGACATCGTTCTGTCCGTGTTGATGTTCTTGCAAAATATTCAAGGCAATTACAGGCAATTACAGACAAGTTCGGTGGATGTCAAAATCAACGAAAGCACACAGATTTCGCAGCAGCACAAGGATATTACGAGAACATACGATTTTTTCCTTCGTTGGGGAAAACAGTGGAAATGTCCCGCTGACAAGGTGGCCATCTTCGAGGACGGCATTGATTCTGGGATTATAGGAATAATGAACTCCTTCCCAAACAGCGTGAGTGTACAGATGCGGAGCTGTATTACGCTCATACAACTTGCGGAACTCAATATGGCGCACTTCAATCACAAAGAACGGCCGTATATCGCAGCCGTACTCAACGTGATGCAAATCATGCCACAGACACACGAAGCAGAAGATACCGCATGTCGCACACTAACATCGTTTATGACAGACAAAACAACGGGATTTTACGACACCGCGATGCAAGAAGCCATCGGCGACGCCAGTGCCATCCCACTCGTATTATGTGCCCTGAAACGCCACTATGATGTGAACAACTCAAAAAGCAACACGGTGTGTCACGTCGAGGAACTGGTGGCTCTGCTCGTGGTACTCACAGACAAGCACCCAAACAACTGCCGGCGCTTGTACAACGCCGAGGGAGTGACGTTGCTGATGGGAATCGCGCTGGCTCGCAGAACCAAGCCAATCTCAAGAATCGAGACTCTTTTGGTGCAAGCTCTGTGCAATGTATTTACGCAAACTGATGGCCTAGACATACACAAACAGGTACTCGCTCGCGCGGGCGTCACGCGTGTCTGTGCCTCGAGCAATCTTGTGAACCAGAAGAGACCAATGATTTCTCCGATTAATCTTGTGATTGCTACTGCATCGAAGAAAAACGTCTCGCAATACCTATATACACTGTGTCTGTCCATGCTGGTCGCCTGTGCAGAACTGCCGCTAAATCGCGCCCGAATCGGGACTCCAGGCATGTTTCTGGCCGTCTCCATGTACATGCACGGTACTGTTCGCCTTCCCACGATTTTGCTGGCGCTTCTCACGGAAGGGGGCGACTTTACCCAAGAACCGGGTGTGCGCAAAATTGCAGATCGCGATCCGAAACAGGTGCTGCAAGTCTGTAATCCCAGTAACTTGTCTCTGGCAAAGGACGATGTCTACCAGCAGGCGCTTGCTAGACTGCGGCAAAACGTGAACAATCAACCTGCCGTGGCAGCGGCACAGCCAGCGGAATATGCTATGGACGCAGCGCCGGTGGCGGCCCGCTAATCTGCGCGAACCGAGTCACCATGGCGCCGAACCGACAGGCTGCAGCAATTTTACCTGGAATGCCAACCCCATCGGACTTGCGCTTGCTGTGTTTAATTTTCCACTCGATGGACAGAGCGTCGTGTCGATTTGCCACCACAAAAATGGCGAAAAAACGCCAAGGGCGGTTGCTGTGGGTATATCGAGCTCCACCCGCAAGATCACCGTTGTGCTGCCGCAGTCGCCGCGGTAGACTGTTGGTGACACCGACATACGACTTTTTCTCGTTCACTGTCGACTGCAAAATATAAATAAATGTTTCTTCATTCTGTGGCATGTTTCGGTTCCGAGGGGCTGTCTTTTTCCCAGCTTTTCGCTTCTTGGTTCCTGCTCCCGTCTTCTTCTTTTTGCGCTTAACTTTGTGCTTGCCGCCACCGGATACTGGCATATCTCTGAAACACTGCTATGGCGGGGAGGGGATGCTCTGTACCTGTGTACATATATATGTTTGTTTTAGCGACAGTATTTTTAGCACATACGTGTTTGTAAGGTACATCTGTGAAGGTAGAGCATGATTCTCTGGTAACAAGGTGTGTGACGTTGCCACCCGACGTTGAACAAGTAACTAAACATATATAAGCTGTGCCTACTTGATGCGTCAAAACATGGATGTCAATATGATGTTACGGCAATCGCAGATCATTCAGGATGCAAAAACAAGACAGACAGCCGAAGAAAAGCATATCTACACGAATTTCCATGTCAGAACTCACATTGAGTTGAATTATCCCATAGAGAATACCATTTACGAACTAGAAACACGCACCAGACAAGAACTACTAAACAGGATTACACCATACTTCACACAAATCATGCAGTACTTGACAACTCCTGCCGAGCTGGAACTTTTAAATCAGCGATATCCGCGGTGGATAGAGAATATTTTTACACGTAATACAATTCGATCCAATTATGTGTACATGGAGAGCATGACTCTATGCCCAACGTGGGCATCCAACAACTGGAACAACATTGCTTTCAACATGTTTTGCCAGAAATTATACGATGAAATGACAGCGCTCCTACAGGCATGCCGCATCCTTCCAAAAACATTTGTCGACTTCAAATTTGTAGTAAGAGTGGTGACACAAATTGGTGGCTGGCGAACGCCAGATCCTTCCTTATACCATCAAATCAGCAAGATATGCGAAATGGGTAATTTGTTCGGGTCAACAGAGGATGATGATGAAGCTGGTCCAATGTATCCTGAATATCTAACTCATGGTCCCTTTGGATTATTTGACATGATTTGAGAGTCTCACGCATCACTCAGACCCAAACATGTAATATCAGATTGCCATAGAGATGATTGAAAGTTTAATAAACATGTGATATATAAGACGCTGGCGACCTTGATTATGTGGTTGCTTTCACATCTGAGAGTTTGAACACTCCCATGCAACTTTTGTGTCCTCGGATAGAAAATATGGTGGTTTGTTTGTGTGTGGGTGTATTTGGTCATTTTGTACAGGACTGAACTTGGGTTTGTGGTTTAGAATACAAAATCTATACGGACTGGAACGTGGATTGAGATGCTGAAAGCAAAGAAAATCCACTATGCCAGTGCAGCAGAATCTCCATTCACATCCAAGGTTGCATCGAAACAACAGCAGCAGCCCCGAGATATATGTGGAAGAAGTTTAAAGCACACCACTGTGCGGATTGACCAGTATGTATTGAACGGAGTGTATGTGTGCCCAAAAGGGAAGATGATGGGACGGTAGTGCCAAAAATATCGGCACCGCATTCTTCTTGAGAGGGTCGCAAACTGAAAAATGGCACGGTGAATTCCGCTGGTGTCCCCCCTGCACCGTTTGATTTCGACAAGTACTGACCGAGCACAATATTCGACAACAAGCAGCATTCCAAAGCTCGGTGCGTGCGTATTGGGCGCTCCCCCCGTACGACCGGAGCTGTGGTGTTTCAGTATATATGTAGGGTGCGGTCTGGAGGATCACACACTTGACAAGTCAAGGTTGACTTGACTAGACGATTTCTCACATGAATCTCTTTGCCATCAACCACGACAATGTCGTTTTCCTGGCGGATAATAAAATGTATTCCACTGGCCTCGTTCGAATGTATGAAGATGGGGCTTATCATGTACGAAGTGTGCCCAAGTTGGTCACCAGCAAAGTCATGCAAGAGACATGCTTCAAGCATATTTCAGCCAACACCAGCAGTCGCATCGAATGCAACTGTGCCATCAGCAATTTTGGTGTTTTCTTCAGCTGGGGTGATAATATATGTGGCCAGCAGGGCAGCATGATGATCCCCAACCACAGAGATGAAGAGATGGAGGACAGCTCTGGAGCGGGGGGATCGGAGGACGAGGAAGGTTCTACGGAGGACGTAGCAAGTTCGGCGGGGGGGGAGGAGAATGAAGAATACCAGGAATCTGACGACGAAGAACATCGCAGATACGACGGCGTGATGATATTCTCTGGTCATGTTGGTCATGGAGAAATATTCAGTTGCAACCCAGTGCGCCGTGGCCGCGAGCACTTTGATGGCGAAACTCCAGCGACTGCAGTGTGCTCAGAGACAGCGTTCTTTGTACTGACGGACGAGGGGAGTGTGTGGTGTGTGGGAGATGATGCGCGTATGAAAGGTCTGGTGACGCAAGACACCCCAAGTCACATTTTCGCCAAAATACCACCTCAACTCTTCGATGGCACTGCCGTCGCAAGTATCGCCATCGGGCTGGAACACATGTTGGCAGTGTGCACAGCAGGCTTCGTATGGGCCTGGGGGTCCAATCAGTACTGCGCCGCTGGCATGGAAGAGGAAGTCTGTAACCAACCACACCCTGAGAAGGTATGTACGGAAATGTGGGAACACAAGAGTTTTTCTGCAGTGTCTGCGGGGAATCACCACAGCGTGGCACTCGATACTGACGGGATTTTATGGGAATGGGGTCAAATACATGCTCTGACACGGATGAATCATCGCAACCGTCAAATGTCTATCTCCATGAACATAAATCCCTCCCCGGTGTCATCCGCAGAATCTAACTTCACATCACCAATCCGGACTGTCAGCTGTGGTTCTTCCTTCACAATCGCGCTGGACGAAGCTGGGCGCGTGTGGTCATTCGGACTGGGAGACGACGGAGAGCTGGGGCTCGGGCGCCAAAGGATTTCAGAACGCCCGATACAGATCACAGACTTTGCCAACCAACACCCTCTTATTTCGATTTCCAGTGGACAAAACAACTGTGGAGCAGTATCTTGCCAAGGCGATGTGTACATTTGGGGGAATAATTTTTATTGTGACACGGTGGGGAACCTGAATACAAACTTGACCACTTGTGGTATTCGCGACAGATCTGACTGCATCTCGACACCTATGCTCGTCATGAAAACTTATAAATATTCATCAAACTCGTGCACGGCATTTCTGATGGGCCTGCATGCCAGACTCGGGGTCGATTCTCTCGGTACCAACCAAATCCAACAAGAGATCGCAGATATAATCCTGCAGCCAACACACGACACCATCTCATCGCACGACCGTGCCCAAAATAGCAGCCTGTAACCGCACATTTTTCAAGATTTTTGTGTTTTTTGGACTTATTACTGGGAATATAAGTCTGGGTGTCTGTCTGCATCTATATAAACAAACAGACGAATTCAAAATCTGGAAACTCCCCTCATGTTCCATGCACCAGAACTTATTGCACGACTGCAAAGAGAGCATTCGTATTCAGCACGCACAAATTACGAGGGTACATGGCAGAATGAGCAGGGAATGATGCAGACAGGGCCCATGCCCGAGCCACAGCCTCAACCACACCAACACACCAACCAGAATAACACGTGGCATGTTGATTTTTTGCCCGATTTTGTGCCCGAAACTGCTGCTCCGACAGCTCCGACAGCTCCGACTGTAGTTCGGCGTCTACTATTTGGAGACGGCGAAAATACCACGCAACAACGCATAATCACCACACAGATTGGCCTGGCTACGCTCGGTCAGCGTCGCATGCCTTTACGCGCGCCAGTCCGTGTAATCGTGCCGCCGCCAAGACGTTTTCCTGTCCTGCCGCAACATAGCGCACACGTTGCGAATCCTACACAGTTGACAAGGCGACAGCCAATGCCCAACGATGCCGTCGATCTAGAACAGGAAACCCACCAATCTGAGTATGATGTGTTGTCGCAATATGGGATGCACATGCTCTCAGTTGAACAGATAAGAGCCATTGGTGCCGCCAACATGCGACAAAGTGTAGAGAGATGGGGCCCCTACGGGGCCCCGTAGGGGCCGACTACATCATAAGCCAAGATTGTGTTTTAATTCCCATCCCACATACCCTCGTTCTGGAGCTGCTGCTGCAACAATTGAAGATCTAGCTTCATAATGGTCAAGTGCTCTCCAAGTACATGCCATACAATGTTTTCCTGGATGCACCGTTGAGACAAATCGCACCAGTGTGAAGCCAAATACGCACCTATCAGCGCGTGTCGGATGCTCGAAATGGCTGTATACGACTGTTCCTGACAATATGCTGTAAATTGCGCGCCCAGCACCTGGATGAATACCAGCTGACAGCATGCACGTAACGACGTGTCTGGTGCCGAGTCTGATTCAGCGCCATTCCATATGCTGCCGTGGAGCTGGCAGAGAGGGTCTGCGGCGTGCTGGTGACTGGTGACAGGTGGTGCTCGGGTGTGTGCTGGATGGTGCTCGTCAAAAATGCGTCGAATGTGAGCGACGAGACTGGGCACATCTATCGCTTCTGCAGTGATTCGGGGCTCGAATTTTGCTAGACGGTGTACGTGCTGTAGCAGTCGAGGTTGCTGTGACATTGTCTTTGGTCTGCCAGAGCAAATGCTGTGATGGCTAGCACATCATTTGCAGTCCCGGAATCTGCAATCCGCATACCACGGCCAGCTCGGCCATATTATATAGAAGCAAGGCCTGAAATTTTTTGTTGTAATACACAGTTTTTGAAGTGCAGGAAATGCCCCTTGCGGGGACAGAAGTAGTTTCGAAATAGTTGTATACTTAATGCGTTAGTTAATGCGTGCGTTGCCTGACCACTCTCGAGCTGCAGCCATCCCCGGCAGTGTTGGTTTTTCTGCGATAGAACAGCATGTAGATCGTGTGATGTTTCGGTGGGTCTAAGACGTCTGCCGCACTCACCGGCACCACATGTTCGTCATCAACGTGAAACCACGAAGCATCGCCCCGTAGAACATATGCTGAAAAATGCCCGCCTTGGGAGTCTCGCCCGCTGTGTGTAATGGTCGCATATAGCTCATACAGCACGCTGGACGGTGTCCCTACGCCACCCCCGTCCGGAACCGCAGATGCCGAATAGTTGATCTCCGGAAGCTCCATGTGGTGGTCCGGTGCAAAGTATCGAGTGTTTTTCGACGCCCCTGCCGACCGCGAGGAAAGTGCAAAACACAGGTGTTGTGGTAATTGCTTTGAAAAATACGTGACGTGGTGTGCGCCGTGCTGGCCACGACAGAGCTCATTCGACGGCAGTTTCCCTCCAAAGCGAGCGTGTTTTCCTGGCGAGTACTCTTCAATCTTGGCCGAGATTATATTTTCTAATATCAGGTGCTTTAGTGTTAGCGCTTTGGTGTGTGCGTCGAATTTCAGAATCTGCACGTGGTTGTCCGTCCAACTATATGGAGCGTTGAGTTTCGCCCCACACTCTCCACACGTCAACACTTCTCCGACGGTGGCATTGAAGCACTCTGCCAACACCCCTCCGTTTGAGCACGCGACGCTGAAAAAGTGCTGTGGACACTGTTGACCCTGTAACCCGAGATCCATGTCGAATATTTCGCGAATTAGCGGCGTCTTGACGTGCATCACAGCACCGTCCCTATTCGTTTCACCACAGAATCTCGCACCACCGCCACGGTGTCCAAAGTCCCGTGTTGGCTCGTGTTCATGTGCCACCGTGGGTTGGTAGCCAACTACGGAGCTGACCAGCATGTCCAGAGCATGTTTGCTGTCAGCCACTCTGCGCTGCGTCGCCCCTGCAGCAGCTGGGACGCACAGACACTGCAGAAGGGCATTTAGGAAACACGAGTTCCCGACGTTTGCGATACCAGTTGGCATCGCTCCGTCCATCCTGACGCATTACGTCATGTCTATAACACGGTGTATATACATCTAGTGCGCCATTTCCCGACTTCTTCCGGGTTGTCTTGGAACACACACAGCGCAAAAAACGGCGCGGATGGCGTGTTTTCGGGGGGTTCTGGGGAGGTTTACCTACACATATTTCGGACAAAAGTCACTCTACCCTCGATCTATATAAGCCACCACGGAGAAAGAGTTGCAGCGAAAGGACACTCCATGACAGACACAACAGTCACAACAGTCAGAGATATGGCAAAAAGCCCGATTTCGCGGCTGCCGGCTGCACACAGCCTCGCGCTGAACATCGATGTCTTTGACCACCTCACCGGAGTGCACGAAGCATCCGGTGGGTCAATCGATCAACTACGAGTCATGCGAAGCATTTCGAAAGCCACCTGCGACTCCATCGACAGACGGCTTGTGGACCCAATCTGGAAAGCTCAATGGCTCGTGCGTGCTGGTGAGTTTCGCGACGACCTTGCACCCGGCGGCGCTCTGATTCCGGGCACACCGTCGAATGCTGGTCTACGGCGACTGGTATCAACACATCAATACAATCTCCTTATTCCCGGCATGACAGAATTTTTGGCAGATGCTCACACACAAGCTTGTATCCTGTCAGTTCTGCGGGAGCTCTTGTCGTATAATCCGCATAATGATACCGCTGTAGTCTTCTGGAACAGACGATTGGCGGCCGACGCCGGGATGTATCGCATGGTTGCACAGAGCATGAGATTCCACCAAATTCATGTGCAGATACAACAGGACGGGTGCTGTGTAATGTCCCGCATGGGGCTTGTCAGAGATATGTCTGACCCTCTTCGAACGTACATAACAACAACACTTGTTTCAGCCATGCAGACATACGCGACGGACACCAATCTTCAGCGGAGATCTTTGCATGCATTGGGAAACATCATACAAACTAGAACCGATCTAAGCCCTCTCCAAGATGTCGCATTCGACTTCATTGAGCATTACATTATGGCTGGGCCACACAACATGCTGTCCGTCGTGTTTGAAAGCATGCGTGTGGACCCGCTGGATGAACGTATTATATGCGCAGGCACTTATATCCTGGCAATGTTTTGTGGAGACAGCCGAGTGTTGGCAAACGCCCTGACAACTATGGTGGGATTCGACTTCCGCACGGCTGAGCTGTTTCTGCTCAACGCCATGAAAAATCACTACATGTGCCATCACATCCAGGAACAATGCATGCAGTCCCTGTGGTATTTTTACAGCAATTTCTTTGCCGAAATGCGCCAGGGCACGCGTGTATTGCAAATGACAATGCGAATGCTCCCGGGATTCATAGGTTGGTCCGACTTCATGGAACATGTCGTCAACCTTGTCTTTGTTATACTGCCACACTTCTGGTGTCCGCTCACTGTCTCCACTGACATTACAGATGCCAAAACGCGCATAGATGTGGCCACGGTGCTGCCGCTTCTACAAGCCGCAATGCAGTCTTTGGACTTTTGCGACGAGAACAAGACCACCTGCGCACAACTGTTTCGCATAATGTTTCTGCTCTGTCAAAACCACCGAGAGAATGCCGCCTTTGTGGTCCAGAACAATGTTTTGGCTCATCTTACAGAATCATACCAAGAAAATGCGTCTGTGCAAACCAACGCAGACTGGCTGCATCATCGCACTCGCTTGGTGGATTTGCTGGCGACTTTTGGCGATCTGTCTGAACAGGACGACTTGGACAACTTCGGTGGTTAGCTTCGTGTTTTCATAACCTCTACGTTCAAAATCAGCCTATGCCAACCCCGGTTCTAAAACAGGTGAATGGTTCCGCATGCACTAGTATATAAACGAGACTTGGCACACCCAAAAAAAAATCGACCATTGATGGCGGCTCCTGACCATGGAATTATGTCACATTCAGATACCATAGATGCCATCACCATAGCACGAGCTGCTTCGCATAGCACAATGCTCGATCTGCGAGCTATGCGGGTGTGTACTACCATGCGCGACGCCGTCGACCAGCGGCTGCAGGACCCCGTGTGGAAGGCGAGCTGGCTCGCGCGTGCATCAGAGTTTTGCCACGATCTGGTACCCGGAACCGTACTTGCACCCGGGGCAGTCGCGAATCTTGGCTTGGTTCGAATGATTGATAACGACCTGTATGCTGAACTCTCGATAGGCATGCGAGAATTCTTATTTGACAACCAAACACAGCTCGCCATTTTGCAAACCATGCATATATACCTCAACCTACCGCAGGACCTGGTTCGAGCAGAATTACACGCACAGGCTGCAACCGATTCCAGCATGCATCGCATGGTCGCTCAAAGTATGCGTTTTCATGCAAACGACCCGCTCATACAAGGGTTGGGAGTTGCAGTAATGGGACGGTTCAAAGACTTTGATTGTAGTGTTGCCGTTGCCAAATACGTGATCGCTGTTCTCATTCCTGTCATGCAAAATGACCCAACTGCGCAGGCACAGCGCCGCTGTTTGAAAATTATATGCTGTATTGCACAAAGAAGCACCACTCCATGGATCATGCTTAACCCTACCACTAACATACTCAGTATTGTCGTAGAGAGCATGCAGAAGTTCCCAGAACACGCAATGATTGCATTTATGGGCACCATGCTCATGGACACGTTTACTGCATTTATTGACATAATTCAAGATAGCCGGGCTATGCAAGCGTTTGATGTTGCCGCTGCCGAAGAAGTTCTCTGCCAGACCATGCACACCCACTACAGTTTTTCAAACCTCCAACAAACTAGTATGATGGCCTTGAAGTCACTGTACGAAAAATACCCCGACCGCATGCGGCAACACCGTCGCGTGCTCACATTGACCATGCACGCCCTGCCAGCATTTCTCAATGAAAGACATATTGCAAAAAGCGGAATGCTTCTGATCCTCGCCCTCGTACCCAGCTTTCGGAATCCGGTCGTTGACGATGCATCGCTTCTTGTAGGCTTTGAGGTGTTTCCGGTCATACTGGCGACAGTTTGCGCAGTTCTGAATATTCCTGTGCGGACACCAAATGATTACGTCAAAAACAAACAAATGTGTACCACCGCTTTCCGCATTCTGGACGAAACCTGTAGAGAAACCCCGGCAAATGCGGAAACGGCCCGCAGCATGCACATTGTTGAGCACTTGGTCGTCAACTTCAATCGTCCTACCGGGCATTTTCAAATCGACGGTGATTGGCAGTTTCATTGCGACGAGCTACAACATTCACTTGGCATAGGACCATAGCTCAGAATCCTTGATCCCAGGGTTCTTCATCTGGCCAAAATCCCGGCCATGTCATGTTTGCCTTTCGCATTGCGTTTCCCGCCGCTTGCTCCGCAGCCAGTCTGTCTGCATTTGCTGCTTGAATGGCAGCGTGCGCGGCAGCCGACGCTCTCGCCGCTATGCGTGTGGCTTCCCAAGTCGCTCTGTTGTTGCGCTGTCTCTCCGCGGCCGAAGCCGCGAGATTGTGTGCTAACTGCAAATCCCGCGCCGCCTGCCAGTCTATGCGCCGCTGATCATCCAATCGTTGCCGTAGACTGTGCAGCACCTGCAGCAAACGCAATGCTTCGACAGGGCGTGCGTCGACCGGTAACATGTCGATGCGAGTTAAGATGCAATGAAATGTTATACCAAGCAACTCCGTGATTCCCATTCTGGTCGTCAGTGGGCCGTGCGTGTAAGAAGCAGTGTAATGCGAAATGATTCTACGGGCATTGTCGCGAGACACCGCATGGTGCCAAGAAGTGACCATGGAGTCATACAAGCCGCGAATAACATTGTTGTAGTCGAAAGTCTGCAGAACGGCCAGAGCCGCACCAGTGTCCATCATTGAGGTACCCATTTTCTAAAAAAAAATAGTTGTCGTTGGATAATTATAAACTTTTCTATCTCTCTCCGTCTCTTGTTATATAGTACAACACTCGTGTTCCTTTGCAAATCCAGTCCGTTATCAGGTAAAGACACAGTACACATTAGAGCCTATATGGAGTGTGTTTGCGCCCCGTGTGCGCCTTCCGAGACACGGGACTGAGTTCCATGTGTTAGCTCTATATCTATAGGAGTTTCATTCAGCATCGAACATTGACTGAGATTTTGGTCGGGCATCCACGGGAGCAGCTGTCCAGCATGAGAGATGGAGATTTTTCATGCGGGCAGCACATTATGCAGACATCAGGGCAGTATAGAGTCGCAGAGCGTTACGATCAACTCTGTGCACACTTTGAGCGTTTGCTGCCCGTCGAGGTACAAGACTTATTTGCGGCGCAGATGCACGCGTCCATGCACAAAGATCATCTCTCGGATCTTGTGGACGCCGGGCACTTGTATCTATGGAGACACGGTCCGCTGTGGCCGCCAAGTTCTACGTATCGAAATGCAGTGGCAGTGTGGAGTCTTGTTGGCGCACGGGAAAGACGATTGATGTTTTATGAGATTTTAATTTCAATAGTGCACGACATCTTCGAAGAACTACACATTGAAGAATACGGCTATCTCAATCGACACGAAACGGGTCTCAAAGAGTCTTGCAGACACTCCAGGGTGGCATGCATGCTGCCGGCTTTCCAGGTGCACAAGAGGGATGTCGATCGAGTCCTCGCGCTGTGCTGGTGGATGTATGAAAATTTGACACCAGAAACCCCAACTTCAAATTTCTTGTATTTCCGGCTATTGGGCGACATACCCGACATGAATGACCGTGAAAATGGCGAGCTGGGTGATCTGCATATACACATCCGCAGACTACTTGACATCGCAGAACAAGGCAAGGAGGTACCACTCGACACCCCGTCTTCGTATGTACGAGTACGTCAAGCAATGGATTTTTTTATTCAGCGAATCAACACCAGTGTGCAACTCATTACATTTCCTGGCTACACGAGGCATGCAGCGTCATATCCACTAGTTCAGGCCTGGAGCAAGGAATTGCGTCGATATGATCAGTTGCCACCGCCACCCGATCTGCACATGGGTTTCTGACAAATGGCGTGCGTATTGTGCAGACAAGCGCGCAATCTACCTATTTCGACAATTCCGTTGCCATCTACCTATTTCGACAATTCCGTTGCCATCTACCTATTTCGACAATTCCGTTGCCATCTACCTATTTCGACAACTCCGTTGCCATCTACCTATTTCGACAACTCCGTTGAAATAGTTTGTTTTTTGCGCACTTGAATTTGTTTTTTGTGCACTTGGGTGTTTCTTTGGTTTTACAAAACCAAGACCTTGCTTGGGCCTACCGTACGCATCTGTACATCGTGGACACGTTATAGCGTCGCTTGCTTATGATTTGATGATTTAATCATTACATCAATGACAGTCGAGCCCATTCAAACAGACAAATACCCCCCACAACCCACCACTTAGCGGCCCTGTAGCCCAAGTGCACAAAAGCTTATGGTGAACGTCAAAGCAGCCCGCCGTATATATAAAGTGAAATAGACACCCCGCCGTATATATAAAGTGAAATAGACACCTACAAAAATCAGCATACGACTCCATGGCAGTAGCAGCAGGACTGCGTTACTCGTTGGTTGTCACAGAAAACGCAGACCTCTATGTGTTCGGCATTAACGACAATAATCAGATTCTGCTGAAAAACAACGAGATACCCGTGAGCTCGCAGGTGCTGCCGAGGCGGATAGACAACGAGAAAGTCTTTGGCGGAGCGGAGATAACGATGGTGGCAGCGGGTCCAAGTCACGGGGCGTGTGTGACCAGGGATGGGTGTGTGTGGACTTGGGGGTCGGACAACGAAGGCCAGCTTGGAATCGGCCGTAGATTTCCCGATTCAACGGGTGCGGAGAAACTGACTATGGCGCAATTTGGGAATTCGCCCGCAATTATGGTGACATGCGGGCGGGCACACACAATGGTTCTGACGGCTGCCGGACGCGTATGGGCTTTTGGTGCGACGAGAAATTCCCTCGCGGCTTACCCAGCATATCTGAGTCCGACACTGATAGACCCGCTGCTTTTTGGAGGCGCACAGATTGGTATGATATCGGCGTTGGGAAATCACAGTATGGCTCTACAAAAAGAGGGCGGTGTCCTCTGGTCGTGGGGGTGTAATAGAAACGGCCAGCTGGGTCTTGGCGAATACTCCGATGGAGAGATTACAATTCCCACCCGCATTGATGCGTCTGCTTTCGGAGGTGCTCCGGTTCTCTACATGAGTGTTGGATACGACTTTACAATGGTAGTGACTGTCGGTGGGGTCTTGTGGTCGTGTGGGTGTAATGAGATTGGCGAACTTGGGCTTGGCAATTTGAACAATCATCATTCCTTCCAGCGTGTCGGAGGCCCAGAGCTCTTTGGGGATGGAGGCGTGCGTCTGGTGACTTGTGGATTTGCATACACCCTCATCCTGACCATGGACAAGAGAGTATTCCACTGTGGCAGTAGAAAGGATGGCCCGCTTGTTGATACCAACCAAGCTGTTGAAGACCATGTGCCATCGCTGATTGATCCTGCTTACTTTGGCAATAGCCAAATTGTGGTTGCCAGCGTCGGCTATTCCCATGCGATTGCAGTCACAGCGCAAGGCCGAGTCTACACCTGGGGTCGTGCGAATTTCCTGAACATGAATATGGAATACGGTGCAGTAAACAGTGGGATGGGGTATGTAACGACCGAGGACCAGCGGACCCCGATGGAGCTCCCGTCGACTCTGTTCCAAGGCGCGCGTATTGGCCGTTATCACCGTGTTTGTCGGGAGCGCGTCCTTGCCTTTGTCATGGGGCTGCATGCGCGTCTTGGCGACACGGCTACTTTTAGGGAATTCCCGGATGGACCTTTGGAGGAAATGTTCCAGCACATGCGTCTTTACCCCTCGCCAGGCACGTCTGATGCACTCGACACTTTCCTGGGACACTTGGTGTAGGACGGGACCAGCTCGATTTTCATGATATAGAGTCGTACAACTTTAACTTTTCCTCTTTGTTTGCCTCAAGCCACACACGTCGAAACTCTTCAAGGGTCATGTTCAATTTGTTTCGTATATTGCTTTGCATGATGTCTTTGGCAGCCCGCTCTAGGTCTCGAGAATCTATGCTCATGTGTTGACCATTGACTGTGGGCATAGAAATCGATGCGCTCGTAGACTTCTCTTGACGTGCTGCACTGGCACTACCACCACTGTTACCAACACTGCTACCACCACTGTCACCGGCACTGCCACCACCGCCACCGTTGTCAGGGCCCACAAGTTGACGGACGTCCACCGTTTTGCCTCGTTTTGAATCCACTGAATCTTTGTTAAAATCAATGTTTCTTTTGCAAGAGGACAGCTTTTCTTCGGGTGTTTTGCAAGATGACAGCTGTTTTCCGGGTGTTTTGCAAGAGGACAGCTGTTCTTCGGGTGTTTTGCGAGAGGATAGCTGTTTTTCGGGTGTTTTACAAGAGGACAGTTGTTCTTCGGGTGATGCGAGGATGTCGACGCCTGTCTTCCCCCCCTCCCGTGCCTGCAGGGTTTGTGCGTTTGCTGCAACTCTCTGCGTCTGACGCTGTCTGGACTCGTCCCTCTTTGCATTGGCGTATGTGGCATAATTCTGCTGTCGTTGTGTCTCGTCCCACTGATCGCGCATGGCTTGCGCTTCCCTGTAACTTAATTCCCTCTCAGGTCTTTGATTCTCTAAACGCTGGTCGATCTCTTTGCCGGCCTGTCGAATATTTGCTTCAATCAACGGACAGTTCAAGTTATGAATGTGCTCCCTCAATTGATGCGTATTGTTTGTTCTCTCGTCGTATAAAGCCACAGCGGCTCTTGCAGATTCACGCTGACTAGAAGTGGTTCCAAAGAATGCAATCCATCTCTCGTGTTTTCTCGCCACTCTCTCGTCCGCCTGCTGTTCAAAAATATAACGATTTTTCTCCATCAGTGCATCTTGCTCGCTTCGTAGCTCGTCTCTCCTCTTGTCATAAGCCATGTTCTTCTTTAGCGTCTCTGCGCGGTCAGAGGGTGGATTTCCACCTCGATGAGGTGGATTGCCCCATGGCCATTCTGGACGAGGGCCTAGTCCCCTGTGCCACAGCGACCTCAGCTTGTAGGTCGACGTCACCCACGCATCGTCCAGGACCCGCAGACGGGCTTCTTTTTTCCTCATCTCCTCGCTCTCCTCGTATTCCGTCGGCCTTCGGTACGCCTCGGGAATCCCGCCTGGACTGTTTCTTCGTTCCCACGGTCTGCATACATAAACCCTCTCCCTGAGCGCCCTTTTCTCCGCCACTGCCGCCGCCGCCGCCGCCTGCTCGGCTTCTTTCAGAGCTAGTTGACGGTCGTCCTCGGCATAGATCGCCATCAATCGGTCGTTTTCTGTCAGTGTGATAGAATCTCTGGGTGCCAGGGTGTACCCTTCCACGATCCCGAATTCATCCTCGACATCTTCGCCAGTAGCGATGCCATTCTGCAGTGCCAGGGCTTCCCTTTTACGCATCAATTCTTCGTATTGCTCCCACCACAAATGATCGATTTGTTGCTTGTCCCTGTTTTCAAACAGATAGAGCAGAATCGACCACCGCACTGGACTCTCTCTCCCCACGTCCTCGTGAATCATCAGGACCTGTGCCTCTAATGGATTTTTGCCCGGGTTCCTGTTCCATGCGCTCAGCCTGTATCGCATTTCTGGCATTACCGGGATCGTTTGATGCTTGACATCCAAGGCGTCTTTGAACATGACAAACGTCCCGTTGTCACTACTTTTCAGTATTTGCACCTTTTGCCTGCACATCTGTTTCACCTTCCAGGTGGTCGAAGAGCGGTAATTTTTGGCATTTGGTTCCACCTCCCCAAACGTGGTTAGCGTGCTGTTTTCTGCACGTATGACCATCCCCTCTCGTGGGGTGGCTTTCCTGAGCCGGCATTTTGTCAGCCAGGCGGTGATCACTGAGACCAGTTCTCTCTGGTCCACATTCTCTTGAATGATCTCGACACACACCACATGCGCGCCCTCCGGATACGTCACAATTCCGTGGTCATCCGTGAAGATTCGGGGCAAGCGCTTCAGTCTTTCCAGTCTATTGCTTGCAGTGGGAGGCATCCCACATCTGTCACTGTCGTAGAGCGCAACAAGAACCAAATGCTCTTGCTTGAAAGTGTCGAGTGTCAGCGGCGAACTTTCACACACGCGACTCATCACGCGTTGTGCCTGAGCAAACCCGTTTCGTGTGTGATTGGTAGAATCGTCTCCCAATATTTCACAGTACACAGTCCCCACGATGTTCGCGCTCGCAAAACACTGCTTCAGATCCGTTTCCAGATCAGGTGCGAGCGGCAAGGGCTTGTTTGCAGTCGTGGTGAACATCAAGAGAGGAGTGTTTGGTCCCGACCATGTAATCCGCACACCCCATCCGTTTTCCTTGCCAGTTGCACTATAGTTTGTGTCCGTCGAAAGCTTCTCTACCCACGCCAGATCGTTCACATTTGTACCAATCGGCCGCTGAATTCCAAATGAGTTTTTCATTTTGTTTATCCATTTCTCTGCCACGGTGGCCATGTTTTGGCGCCTGCACAAGTCGGCGACACACACTGCGAAATTCGTTAGAGATGTTTATATACTATGGCAAGGAGCATCCGGCAATAAATTATTCGACACATTCAATACAGGGAGATTCACGATTCTCAAGAGCAAGTTCATAAAGTTGAAAGCTCCCAACATGTCAATTCAAGCCAGTGGCGTTCAAACTGTTGGTATATATGTAGAGTGGTCTCCAAATAACGTAGCGCCATACGTTTGTGTGTATATAAACAAGAGGGTGTTTTGTAGATTTTGCATGACTGCACGTTTGCAAAAACTGACCGAAGATAACAAGAAAATACTCAAAGATGTACCAGACATGTTTCGGATGCGCATGCAAGAGTGTGTTGTTGAGTCCTACAAGTATGAAACCTCCAGTGCCATGTACATGCAGACATGTGCGCGTCTGAACCGTGAGATCGATGTATTGCAACACACACAACTCGTCTCCGCCGCCCACTGCGTCTTGCGGAGATACCACGAATCCGGTCTGAGTAGGCATTGCCCCAGTCGGAACAATACGCTAACAACCTTGGAAATGCAAACTACAAAGCTGCACGCCGCAAAAATCGCATTGTTCATTCAACAAAGCTCGCGAGCCAAGGAATACGACCAGATGCAGATCCACATCCACAGTTTGCAGGCATTAATTCAAAAACACAATACTTGTCTGAATCGGCTGGCAGAAACACTTTCAAAGTAGGTCCTGGAGGGGTCGACATGCTATTTGTGGCATAAACTGATTTTTAAGTGAATAAAGGTCTGACAGAACTGGTAGAAAGCAATCAGAAAGCCCTGGTACACTAAACGCATCCGGACCAATGTTCATGTGTGACAACCTTCGCTGTCTGGTTGCATCTGGGGGCATACACAAGGTGTCCATAAAACAATGCACAGCATGCAAACAGAGCACTTACTGTAGCAAAACGTGCCAGCGCGAGGCGATGTCAAATGGACATCGTTTTAGTTGCCAACTCCTCCTGGCGAAAACAAGTGGTAACTCGAATGCGAACAAGAAGATGTGTCGAGACATACTGAAGCGCATCGCGACAGCAGCCAAACTGCATGCAAAACACAATTTTGATGAGCTGGGCGAAATGCAACAATCTCTGCTCGGCGACGCTGATGCATTACTGGTAAACACTGAAAACTACGACGCAATATTCAATATCTACGAGATGCTGAGTGCTGTACACGAGCACAACGACAACGTGAATGAGACCCACCGTTTCAACTTGATGAAAAAGTACATGGTCGACCGTATGGAAGACTCTGTGTGCAATCATAAATACAAAGCTTTAGCCTACATGAGTGTTGGGGAAACGTATACAAAGTTGGGCCAGACGTCTGAGTCGATCGTGATTTACACAAAATGTTTCGATTACTGTAAGGAGTATATCAATGGGCAGCGGCATCTATGTACCAGACGTGCACATGCCTATTTGGAATTGGGAGAGTATCAGACATGCATTGACCAGATCAAATACGCGGCTACTATCGCAGACTCGCCATGTGACACATTGGCGTCGGCATTCATACCGTCGAAAAGGTGCGAAACCTCAGGACAGCTGCTATTAGTCGCACAGTGTCACATGGCGCTTGGCAACTACCACAGAGCGTTGATTTTCTACAAAATACTCTGGTACTATGGCAAGGTCAAAACTCTCAAGGATTGCGTCAAAATTGCAAGGGCGGGTATTGCTACCGCAATCTACGCGCGTGCCAAAAAGCATTGCTGTGTATCCACATCATCGCCAAACCCCACCAAACAGACGGTAAATCTCATGTATAGTTACTCCAATAGCTTAAAACAGGCTTCTGTGTGGTACCTTGAAACCCCTCCTGTCAGTGGCGGTGTATTTACATCCACCTCTTTGCGGATGGCCTTTCTGTATTACGATATGGCATGCCACAAGACTCTGCAGGAGGAAGGAACGTTGACACATTACCGTTCCCATCCAATCGATTCAGACGGTTCCGGGATTTCAATAGAGGAAAACGTCAACGAGATTGCCGAAGAATTGGCCCTGGAAATGGAAAATCCCTACAGTATTTCTCTCCAGAGATATTTGATGGGACAGATTAGAGATGGTCATATGCACTGTGGCTTTTGCCACCAATGCAGACACACAAACGACAAAATTCTCACGTGTAGCGGATGTGGGGTAGTTCGGTTTTGCAACAAACAACACCAGAAAATGGCATCCAAAAGGGTGTCAATATATGGTGGCAGACACGTTATAACACATAAAAGTATCTGCAAACTGTTAGGTGAGTTTGTCAAATTTTCCGAGAACAATAGTCTTCCCAACGCATATTCGTATCTGGCCGAGCAGCGTGCTTTTCTCCAGCGTGGTATGGTGTTTTAATGTAATACGTCACAGCCTGACTTCCAAGATGATGGAATATATCAATAGGGGCGGACGGACTTAGTTTGCCGGTGCATTCATTGTGTATATGACACGTAAATCTTAATAAAACGCATTTCAGATGCCAAAAAATCGCCTTGTCACACATGGTGTTTTCGAAAGACGGTCTGCCTGTCTCTGTGTTTGTACATCGATCGGTTTGGTGTGAAAACAAAAACAAATTCAAATGTGCCAGTGGTACATGCAGTGTGAACTCAGATTTCGTGCATGTGTGCATTGTGTTTGGCGATAAACGCTGTTTCCCGATTATTCATTCAACCCCATGAAGGTGCGCAGACCTTGGCCTAAAAAATCAAAGTATCTAGTGTATGTATGTGCAATTCTGTGTAAAATATCGTCAGAAAAAACAGCCGAACTGTCAAGTCCAAGGCGGTTGTGCATGGCCATAGCCAATGCGAGAACATTTTCACGACTGAGACCATTCCACAGACCGACTCGCGCCCCACCAAAAAGGGATATGGGTACAGGAACAGGCGTCTTCATAATGGAAAAATTCTTCTCCAGAAATGAGCCCCCAGATTCGTTTTCAGTCTTACAACCAATCGCTTGTAAAATGTTTGTTTCTCCCCACAGATACATACGGCCGCACTTTGTCACCGCCGCGGAGTGTGAAGCACCAGCAGCGACTAGAACAACCGTTTTGTTGCCAAAATGGCGCATGTTGACGGGGAAAGGCACGAGACGTGATGTCTCTGGATGTATGCCCACTTGATCCAACCCCAGTTGACCAGTTTCGTCTGATCCAGCGCTCCAAATTCGATTGTCGGTTGTAAGAACAAGCATGTGACTCTTACCACAAGTGACCTGTCGCACACCTGCACCGTCGAAAACGTCGGAACCTCCCACTCGTTGCGGAATGTTTGTGGATTCTGTGATCCCCACCCCTAGATACCCATTTCGCACGTGAAGCGCATCAGCGGCTGGAAGAGCCATGAATGAATCTGGGTCCATCTCCGCACCACCCCAGGAGTACAATACTCCATCCTCTGTCACGGCAAATGAAGACAGCACGCCTGCCGCAATAAACACAATATTTCGGTTTTGGAACGCAGCCTGCGACACAAGCCCCGGTCGATACATGATCGAACGCGCTTGTGTCATTTCCCGGGAAGTCAACTCGTGGGGAAACTCGATTGAATCAAGGTAATTTCCGCGACCAAGTGGATAGAACGATTTGTCAAAAACATTTGCCACTGCCCATGTCCACAGCTTCCCACCACCTACACCCGAAAACTGCGTTAGTACACCAGCATAGCAAAGGATTCAGAATAGCAACCAGGAGGATTCGAGAGAGAGGACAACATACCAATGGCCATGGCGTGTCCCTTCCCCGATGCTATCATGTCGATACGCACTGAACCAAAACAAGACGAAGGGTAACACTTGGGTTCCGGTACACCTATTTTCTGAGCGACACTGTATATATCATACAAGCCACGTACTCGAATGCAACCATCAGCTGTCAAAATCATGATCCCTTGAATATGACATGTCACCATCACAGCCGGCGACAACGTCACCATAACATACAGAGACTGCGATACCAACGATTTCGTGCTAATAAGCACAGGGGGCCACTCTCGAGCAAATTCTCTGCGAAGTGACGCCCCCCACGCCCACACAGACCCCTCTTCCGTCACACACGCGCAGTGGCCGAACTTGGCCGCAACCAACGTCACATGTTCACCGCCAAATATTTTTTTGTCCAATAGAACGGGCACATCGAGAGACAATGGCAATCCCCGAATTACTGCAGCTACCTTGGGAGTTGCAATAACGTCGCCATTGCTCGTCACTGCCAATGTGTAATTTTCGCCAAGTGCCACTGCCATGAGAGTCCTATTTGTCACTTGCTACCTCTACGTCCGTATCATACAATACATATATATATAACTCTTGCTTCCAATTGACTGATGTTGCATTTTTTCAGGAGTAGTTCAAAACAATAGCCGCGATCAACAGTTCAACAACCTAGGATTCATCGACAACATCTCAATCTTTTCTAAAACCCCCGCGGGGAGTTTTCGCATCTCACATCACGCACGACTCATCAGTTTTGTGTCTTGTAATTGTGTGTTATGACCCTTGGACTGACCTGTAAATAAAAGCCATCATCTTCTCAAATATATAAACAAAAGTAATGCTGCAGTGTGGAGAAAGGGGCTGTGTGACGACTATCAAAGGAGGGTCGATTTGCCCAAGTTTTTAGCGTGTTGGGTGCAGACACACAAAACGTGATGAAAACAACCTTTCCCAAAATGTTTCTGGTAATCGGGGACGATCTGTCCTCACCTTATGTTCAGCACACACACTAAATGGGTGTATATATATTGCCCGATAGTGCTTCCGCTGTGTGATTTCAGGGGGTTTTGTACAGTGTGCGTGTTTTACACATCAGTGTTTTTCTGGGAATAATACCGGATTTACCGCATGCAAATCTCCATTTAACGCACTTGAGATGCCAAAAGATACTTTATTTTTCGCTCGGATCTGGGCATGTACCTCGACCCCACCAAAACATTTTACTGCCACCGACCTTTTCCCCAAATGTTTTGGTGATCGCCAGCCGGGCCCAACCCGACCACACGCTGGAAATACAACAAAATGGTTGCACATTTGCTGCCCCGATAGTGCTTCCGCCGTGCGATTTCAAGGGGTTTTTGTGTTGTACACATGGGTGTTTTCCGGCTACATTACTACTCGAAACACATGCAAATGTCCACAAAAACCACCTCTGTGGTGGCAAAAACAATCTTTATTTTCGCTCAAGTCAAGAGCACGTACTTCGAACCCCACCAAACTCCATTTCACAGCCACCAAATTGTCCCAAAATATTTTGATGATCTCCAGTCCAGCCCAACCCGACCACACACTGAAAACAAAAAAAACGGGTGCATATAGGTTCCCTGAGAGGACAAGGTTGACATTTTTTGGCACAGACTCGGTGTACAATGCTATAAAAGCAATACTTACCAAACGTGTATTCCTACTGTCGACTTCATTTGCTGCAAATTCAATAGACACCGTTTTGTACAAGAGAGGCATCCGCAACAGGCGATGGGCGCCACTGTGTCCCAAACTGTTGTACCTGAATGGCCTGAGTTGATCAAGCTGTCGCTGCCCAACACACCTGTTGCAGTGAAAAAGGAGTCGACGGCTGTGCCCGGGAAGTCTGTGGTGCTGAACACGGGCTTTCGCAGGAACTCGGACTCTCACGGCAACAGCAGTGGAAAGAAACGCAAACGAACGGAGATGCAGGAGGATTCGTGGCCGGTTTGCAACAACAGTGGAATAAAACGCAAACGTATGGTGATGGAGACCGTCGTCGAAGATGAGTAGACATCCGGGAAAATACCTCGATTTCAACTACCAAACATCATAATCTCTAGCGACAGTATTCAGACATACATTTCTGGGTTTGAAACTAGACAAGCTGTCGTCACTGTAATCGGCTTTTAAGTATAAGAGTTCAATGGGGTATATGGCGTGTCCGACTGAACAACTGACACGGGAAACAAAAAAAGGATCGGAAACGATCTTGAGGAGCACAATAGGCTGTGATATTTGGGTTCGACTCCCTCTCTCCTTCACGACACAGAAGTTTGGTGCCGTCTGATAACGACGCTGGCGACGCTCGCAGTAAATAGACAAAACGCAATCACTAACGATGGTTGATGCGGCTAGAGGCAAAAACCTGTCTATCATCACCATAAAATCGTATATAAGAAGCATTATCTTGAGTGCCCAAATGCCGTTGCATGCATGGAAGCGAACGATGCTAAATAATTGCCAAATTGGACAACGAAACTACAACCATTCCAAGCAAATCGGGTACAAAGTTGACGGCCACCAAAAAAAAGGGACAATTGTGAATCAAGAAATGGACAATGGTCGGGCGCTGCTTCTGTTTGGTGTCAGAATGGAGGATGGGCAGTATGTGCTGGTGGACCTACTAAATGCTGAGGATCCGTTGGATGGTGTTTTGATTGATCATGATTTTCATATGCGACAAATCGTAGCTAAACAGATGGCGTTACGCGCAAACAGATAGACAGGGAGCGAATCGCCTGATTTTGAGGATGCCAATTCATGCCGTTCGCGCATATGTGAGGATGATCCTCTGCTCTCCTCTGCTCCCCCCCCTCGATCTTTTGGGAAAGTGAAATGATGCGGTCTAACCCACAGGGCCAGAAATTGTCTGCTTCAAGTGCTGTCAATGCTATGTCGGGCCGGCGCCTGTAAACTCTGGAAACCCCATCAAGATACGGAGACCTGGTCCTGCCTCGGGGCGCGGTGCAAATTGCAGGCCCCCAAACATCATCCGCACCACTTCTTCGGGGGCATCGTGGCAATAATGTGTGTCGTGGCCAAGGCGGCGGTGATTTCCCATGGCAAATGCCAATGCCCTGTCAGGATCCGGTCGGTGCCACTGACCCACACGTGCTTTACCCAATCGCCCCTTGGCGACTATGAGCGATGTCGATAAACCAAATTCATCGTCGTGGCCCAAAGCTCCGTACCTACCGTTCCCCCACGTATACAGACTCCCGTCTTGTTTCACCAATGCAAAGTGCATGACCCCACACCCAACTGCAGCGATATCACCGTTCCGAAAACTGGGCCCATTCTTTAACAGTCTGGGAAAGCATAGCTCGTCGGGAACCATTGTGTTGCTAATACCGCCTGTTACCCAGACAAGGCCCGAGTGCGCCAGGATGAGGCACATTTCCCAGCCGCACTCCACCCGCCGCACGCCCGCATCTCCAAACACTTCGGGCCCTCCAACGCGCACAAAAGTCCGACGACAGTCGCTGTCACCCACGCCCAATTGTCCCGAATTATTATACCCACACGACCAAAGAACCCCGTCCACTGTGACTACAGAGCTCATACAGAGTCCCCCGGACATTGACGCCACAGCCACGCCACCAAAAGTTGTGTCCGCAACCGCACCAGGAACAAATGATGGACCCTTGCGACCTAGTTGTCCACTCTCCTCCTCATCCGGAATCATGTTGTGCTGTCCGTCTGTGTCAAATGTGTTGGTGTGTGTGTGTGTGTGTGTGTGTGTCAGTGAGCCATACGTATATTCGGTCTT
>Ga0209491_10003419_pt1 | contig 26259 bp, 22 predicted proteins | sample BON02_FD_187213 | JGI IMG/M metagenome (GOLD analysis project Ga0209491, IMG submission 187213) | Freshwater microbial communities from Lake Bonney liftoff mats and glacier meltwater in Antarctica - BON-02 (SPAdes) (version 2) | ecosystem: Environmental > Aquatic > Freshwater > Ice > Glacier...
AAAAACAATCAGAACCTCCTCCAAAATCAATACAAGGGGTTCTGTTTTGAAAAAGTGTCATCTTCTTCCTGAAAGTCAATAGAATCAACCTACGATTTCGATTTTTAAATTATTTAGGACGCTATTGATAAATTATTTGAACTAGACATCTCCGGCATTGTAATATCCGGAAAATTCTGCTGTTCAACACGTTTATCAATTAGATCTATATAGCTTTTCATGAAATTATACTTATTCGTTTGTTGCACTCTCCCATAAGCAAGCAAAAGACTTCAATCATTCACTGATATAAGATTAATCATCCCCATATAGTTTCTATTACCTACTCGGAGCAAAACAGAGTTTATCTAAAAATTGGAACCCTATTTAGTCAATATAGCTGTATGACTTAGATACAACTATATTGACTAGCGAATGGAGCTCTCTACTTTTTTAGAATCCGTTTTACGCAATAAAGAGTTCAAGTTCTTTATTTATATAAAAATTCAAAATTGAGAACACAACAACATTTGATAAGCATAACTATACCTCTCATTAATCAGTTAATTCTTGTAATTTTAAATTCAACTTATTTTCATTTGCATTTTAAATCAATATTATGGAATTTATAAAAAGAATGCATCTATCTTTAAGAAGATGATATTTGGTGTAAGGAAATATAGAAAATACTCGGATGATGATTTGGTTGCGGCCTATTTCCACAAACCTTCACGGGACATTTTACAAGTGCTTTACGAAAGATACGGCCATCTGGTGCTGGGTTTATGTATAAAATACCTTAAGCATGTTGAGAATGCTGAAGATTTATGCGCAACAATTTTCGAGAAACTTCCTCAATTGCTAGTTAAACACGACATCCGTTATTTCAAATCTTGGCTATATCAAGTTTCGCGCAATGAATGTTTAATGGTTTTGCGCAAAAACGGACACCATACTATAACAGTTGAAGACTTTCAACTTGAATCTGATCAATCCAACGAGACCGAATCTATAGAAAATAAAATTCTTGCTTTGGAAGATGCCCTGAAAGAGCTAAAGCCAAGACAAAGAGAATGTGTCACACTTTTCTATATTACCGAAATGAGCTACACAGCTATTAGCGCTCAATTGAATATGAAAGTGAAAACTGTGAAAAGTAATATTCAAAACGGTAAAAGGAATTTAAAAATTAAACTTGAAAGAAATCATGAATAAGGACGAATTGTATAATTTACTTTCTGACAAATATTCTCTTTCAAAACAAGAGATCGAATCAGCTATGAAAGAAAACTCTTCTTTTGATACCTCCAATTTGGATGATTTCGATCGAGAAGCACTGGAAGGTTGGGTCGAGAGCGGAGAGACAACGGCAAATATGTCAAGAGTTTCTAATAAACTGGGCTTTTCAGGTTCCAAATTAAATTTAATGCTCTCCTGTATTATTACCATCCTACTCCTTACTGCGATATTTTGGCCATTCTTAACTTCTAATAATATTGCGGTTAAAAAAATTGAAGAAAACAAACTAAAACGAATAGAAGAAACAGACCTATATATAGCTGAGAAATTTGACACCTTAATACAAGAACAAAAAACGACTAAAGTAGAAATTCAATCCTTGAAGAAAACCCAGCAAGCTCAGCCGAAGATTGAAATTACTATTGAAGACAATAAGCCTCTTTTCGATATTGACGAATTGCCTGTAAAGGCTATGCCTGCGAACTCAAAATACGAAACTATTAATTTAGAAACTCGCAAGAAAATTAAAGAAATCTATCTTCACACCTTCAAATTGGTAGATTATCGATCCATTCGAAGTAAGCCAATTATTCCTACTCAACAAATGGATTTATCAGGAACCGCAGCAAATCTGGAAAAACCATACAAAAATGAAGAGGAAATGAAATGGAAAACAGTAAACGTACCTTATATAGACTATATTAATAAATCCATGCAGTATATGGACAAGAGTAGCTTAAAGAATGCCTTAGCAAGATTTAACATTATTCTGACAACTTACCCAGATGATATAAATGCTCTGTTTTACGCCGGTTTCGCGTTATACAATTTAAATGAATTTGACAAAGCAAGGGATAAGTTCTTTGATGTACTCCAAAATGGTATATCGAATTTTGATGAAGAGGCCATGTGGTATCTTGCACTCTCTTATGATAAAACTGGACAATCCAATAAAGCAAATGATGTATTCAAAACAATAGCTTCTTCAGAATCTGTTTATGCAAGTTTAGCGAAGAAGAAATTGTAACGTCAAAGTAAATAATAATCAAAATTAAGTAAAACCAAAAAATGAAACTGATTGTATTTTCCTTTCTAAGGTATTTTTTTATTCTATTCTTGTCAAAAAATTGCTTTTTAAAAACCCGAAAGCCAAGACATTGTTACTATTTAGGATTTATCAGATTCTACGCATTTCGACTAGAATATTAAAAGGCAACTACATCGATGACTTTGCTGGTAGTAATATTCGAATCGCAATTATATTTATTTCAAACAAACAGATCATAGGTTACGATGTACTTAAAGGTTTGGTCCGAAATTTATCTGGAGACGTATCGGCTGATGAAAAAACCTTACTTCTCAATGTGGAAGATACAGAACAAAAATTCTAAACGTTCTTCAATTGGATGAGAATAAAAGCACGCGTGAAGTTTTTGTAAATTGGAATCTTTTTGGTAAAACGATCTCTTCAAAATATTTAGATTTGATAAAGATAAGCTCAGAACGTGATCAGGCTAACAATAAGTAAAAAGAACTGCCAAACCTTGAGAATTTTAAGAATTACTCACAAAATAGTCTTATAAAATCATTATTACCTTAGATAAAATTACAAAGTGAATATGTTGACGAATATTCATTTATAACTTTTTATTCAATTATACACTTAGGTCGTCAACGTAATTAGCTTACGTTGTACAGTCGTAATTTTAATCAAAAAAAGGATTATGGCTAAGAAAAAATTTCCCTTATTTGATTTTATGGATAGATTTCCAGACGAACAGAGCTGCGTAACTTATTTATCATCTCAAAAATGGTCTGGTGGCTTTACATGTTCTACTTGTGGATTTGGAAAAAGCAAACAAGGTAAAAAGAAGTGCAATCACCGCTGTTTGGCGTGTGGGTATGAAGAATCACCAACAGCAAACACGTTGTTTCATAAATTAAAATTTCCATTACTAAAAGCTTTTCATATGTGTTATCAATTGAGCGTAAACAAGAAAGGGATGTCAACTTTAGAGCTCAGTAGGCAGTTTGGTTTGACCCAAAAAAACGTGTTGGTTTTTTAAACGAAAGGTCCAAAAAGCCATGCAAAGCAGCGATTTATCTCCTCTTGACGGAGTTTTAGAAATAGATGAATTTTCAATTGGAGGACATGAGAAAGGGAAGCCAGGACGTTCGGATGGTAACAAGAAAAAGTGATTTTAGGTGTTCAAATTGTTCTGAATAAGATGGAAAAACTTACCATTGGAAGGGCTTATGCTAGGGCGATTGAAGACTATTCAGAGGACAGTTTTAAACCGTTTTTCAAAGAAAAGATATCAAAAGAGGCAACCATATTTACTGATTTATGGAGCTCTTACAAGCCATTTTGTTCAAATTATGATATCCAACAAGAAAAATCGAACAACGAAGAAAGTATGAAGTTACTCCACACACATATTATAAATCTGAAAAGCTGGATAAGAGGAATACATCATCATATATCAAGTAAACAAGCTCAATGTTATATGGCTGAATTCCACTTTAAGTTTAATCGACGGCTAAACCTTGAGAATTCCTTTGACAAATTAATTGATAAGATGACTAAAAAAACAATGGTTTAGCAACAAAATGGCTATAGACGACTTAAGTGAGTAACTCAAACTTTTTATTTATAGGGTTTACTACTTATTGATTTGGTTTTTAATTGAAATTGTATACTTTTGGAATCGTCAATAAAATTAAACCAATGAAATTATTTCGATTATCTATTATTTGTTTAAGTCTGTTTACGCTTTTGATATCCTGCTCTTCAGAGCCGAATAATAGTAAGGAATTCACTATCAAAACAGCACTAACAGCAAGCGGGCCCCTATTTGAAGGAAGTAACACTTTTCAAGCTGAAATAAATTCTAACATATCAGATTTTATAACACAAAATGATATTATGGAAGATCAAATAGTTGATATTAAGTTAACCTCTGCCACCATAGCACCTGAATCACTTGACAATTTGAACTTATTTCAATCAATTAGCCTTCAAGTATTTTCAGAGAATTTCCCGATGTAAAACATTGCTTTTGCGAATAATATAAAAGAAAATTTACAAAAAATAAATCTGAAAGTAGCTGATTTACAAAAGAAACTAAAATCAATTTTGTTTGAGGATAAGAGTTTCATTATTGCAGACGGAACAATAAAAGAAGACTATGACGACGACTTAAATCTTGGCATAGAATTGGTATTTCGCATTAATTATTATAAAAAATAAAAAACATCATGAAAAAAATAATCGTAATATTAAGTGTTTTAGCATTGATTTTTACAACAAGTAGTTTTATTTGTAATTCAAAGTCCATTGATACAGGTGGAGATGACATAATAGGCTTATGGGAGCCTAGTAATGGTAAGGCAAGAGTTAAGATTGAAAAAATTGGAAGCAAATACTATGGAAAAATAGTTTGGCTGAGAGAACCAATAGACACGGATACTAAAAAGCCGAAAGTAGACAAAAACAATGAAGACCAAAAAATGAGAAATGTACCTTTGAAAGGATACAGAATGTTAAAAGATTTTGTGTATGACTCATCCAGCAAAGAATGGTCTGGTGGTACAATCTATGACCCTGAAAGTGGCAGTTTATACAGTTGTGTCATTACCAAAGACAAAGAAGTTCTAAACATCAGAGGGTACGTTGGCGTTAAAATGTTAGGGAGAACGGATATTTGGAAAAGAATAGAAATTAAAAAGAAATAATCAGTATGCAATTGTTGTTTAAACATTCCATCTTACTCGCTATTGCTGTAAGTTTTACTTCCGTTCTGTTTTCACAAATCGATACAAATAATCTCGAGGAGGAGGATTATAGCATGTACGATGATGTCGAGGATGTAGGAGAAATAAAAAATTATTGTAGCCCTAAAATATTTGACTTATGTCCGAATAGGTTTATTTCAATAGGGTACGATTTGGTTGGAAATGGAACGTTGAAAACATCAAACGAAGGTGCGTTTAACCCAGACGTTGATGCGATTCAGAATGATCAAAGTAAGTTAAATTATCATGGAATAAGAGTCAGTGTTAATATTCCTATTATTTCCAAGTCTCAATTTGTTTGGCAAATGGGCGCTGGGTTCAATCAGGCTAACATTTCTACAAACCAAATAGTAAACAATAGCGCTCACAACTTAGTTTTGAACGAGCTAAGTAAAGGCCTAACGAGTATCAACCTAAATACGACTATGTTTATGCCATTAGGAGAAAAGAACTTTCTTCTTCTTCAATTACTAGCCGAACAAAATGGCAACTATTCACTAGGTGGTTCAACTGCTGGTCCGAGCATTACAAACACGAAATATTCAGGGACTGCGCTTTGGGGAAAAAGACCGCATGACAGATTACAATGGGGGGTGGGAGTATCTAGAACCTACAGAGCCGGGGAAATGAACTACATCCCTGTCATTATGTACAATTACACCTCTAAAAACAGGAAATGGGGTACAGAAATTTTGTTTCCTGCCAAAGCACATTACCGAAGAAAAATTAATTCTAGAAATATTCTACTAGCAGGTTTCGAACTTGAAGGCGGATCTTATAGATTATACAACACCAATTTTAACGCGCAAAATCTAGAATTAAGAAGAAGTGAAATAAGATTACGACTGGATTACCAAAAACAGCTTAAAGGTTTTGTGTGGATGGGTTTACAGGCAGGAGTAATCATTAATTACTCCTACAATATTGATGATTTAACAGCAACTGGCAATAATGAATTTTACAGAGGCTTTTTTGGCGAACAAACATACACTTTCAGCAATTCACTAAGCCCAATGCCGTATGTGAATTTGACTTTTAATTTAGTAAGTAAATAATTCTTCGACTTTGCACATTGTGAAAATCGAAAGTGGAATTAGCAATCTTGATTTTAACAGTGTTTTTATTATTTAGAAAGTATGTTGATGAAACACTAAACAATAGCAGTAGAGGTTTATGTTTCGAATTTTGAGTCTGATAACCTTGTGGCCAAATATAGTTTCTAAACCCAAAAACCTATCATTCAATAACGACCTGCACTTCACTGCAAACCCATAGAAAAAAAAGGCTTAGTTTTCCTTACCATTTTCATTTCCCAGGTGCCCGAGAATCAGCAAATGGACAAACTATAGCATTGCAAATGAGGTATTCAAAACAATCGCTTCGACTGAATCCTTCTATGCGGGTATGGCCAGGAAGAAATTTTAAATAACTTATTTAAATAAAATTTCACTTGCTTTTAAAAGTAATATTTCATTTCTTTATATTTCAAACAACAATTAATTGCCTTATGAAAAGAATTTTACAAGCTGGAATATTTTCAGCATTAGCAGCAACTTTAATTTTAAGTTCATGCTCAAGAGATAATTCAGTCGCTTCAAACCACAGTATTCAAAAGAGAAAATATACTAACGGTTACCATGTTCATTTTAATGGTCTGAAAAAATCTCAAAATGAAAAAGAAAATAGGCCTGCTGAAACTGAGTACAAAAAAGTCAATTCTAATGACAATTTGTCAAGTGAAAATGTAGCTACAAATTACACTTTTGTAGAAAATATTGAATCAACACAGGAGGTTTCTGTAGCTCAAACATATAAAGAGGCATCACCAACTAAAGTGAAAAGCAACAAGAAAAGCCACGAAAAACAATTAAAGCTTGCTTTATCTATACATACAGCAGAAAAGGAGATAAAAAGTAACTTCAATGCTATTAAAAAGCTATCGAAAACAGATTCTGTCAACAAAAAAGCCAATACTTCGCTCGAACCAATCGTTTATGTTTTACTTTGCTTATTGATTCCTTTTCTTGCAGTCGGATTTGCGACAGATTGGAATTTGAATGACGTACTGTTAAATATACTTCTTTGCATATTATGCGGAATTCCCGGAATCATTCATGCATTTATAGTTTGTTATAGAAAGGGTGTCATCTAGAAAAGTAAAACATGTAATAATCTTAGCAGCACTATTGACAATACCACTAGTGCTGCTTATTTTACCCGCAGACTATTTTGATACTGGTGAAAGTATTTGCTTATCAAAACAGTTGTTAAATACAGAGTGCCCTGGGTGCGGAATGACTCGTGGTATTATGCACATAATACATTTCGAATTTCTGAAAGCTTGGAGCTATAACAAATTGACTTTCATTGCACTTCCGATATTACTCTATTATTGGATTCAGTTGATAGTCAAAAATTGGAAAAGGGTCAAGGAATAAAAGTCATAATTATGCTAAAATGATTCTATACCTATTAGTAGTAATACTCTTGCAACTTATTTTTATTAAGAGTTAAAACAAAATGTAAATATAAATTCATGGAAAAATCATTATTGTCTACCATAAAAAACTTTACTATATTTTTTTTTGGTAGCCTAGCTTAGACATAGGGTATTTTGATGATTTAATGGATTTGTTGCTAACAACAACACCATATATCGATTTATTAAAAGAACGCGTTAAATAGACCAAAATGCACATTTCAAAAGGCCTAAGTTTTAGCGTTGAAACTTCGTGCTTTTGAATACTATTAATACTTCATTTACTATTATTTCACACTTCTTCTCAACAAAACATTCGGACGATATCGATCTTCACCATATTCTTGGAACAAATCTTCTAATTGAGCAAGTACTTTTTCTAAGCCAATCTCATCTGCCCAAGCGAGCAAACCTTTTGGATAATTTACACCTTTGGTCATGGCCTTGTCTATGTCTTCCGCCGAAGCAACTTGCATCAATACTGCATCAAATGCTTCATTGATGAGCATGGCTAGAATTCTGTCTACTATTTTCTGACCCAAAATCGAATCACGATTTGGCTCCGGTATTAATGCTCCTTCTGAATAATCAAAATATCCTCTACCCGACTTGCGTCCGTAATAACCAGCTTCGTTGTGTCTTCGTTGTGTTAGAGATGGTTTGAAACGTGGATCGTAATAAAATGCCTCAAAAACAGATTCAGTTACAGCGTAGTTTATGTCGTTTCCAATATAGTCCATTAAAGTAAACGGTCCCATTTTGAAACCACCTAATTCTGTCATTGCCCAATCAATCGTTGCAAAGTCCGCAATTCCTTCTTCGTAAATACGCAAAGCTTCACCATAAAAAGGTCGAGCCACACGGTTAACGATAAATCCAGGTGTGTCTTTGCAAACAACTGTTATTTTCCCCCAAGCGTCAATTAAGTCTTTGGCGATTTTCAAAGTTGCTTCACTCGTCTGAACTGCTGGAATGATTTCAACCAAAGGCATTAAGGGTGCTGGATTGAAAAAATGAATTCCAATAATTCGGTCAGCATTTTTCAATGAAGAACCAATTGAAGCAATGGAAAGTGAAGAAGTATTGCTCGCTAAAATGCAATCTTTTGAAACGATACTTTCCATTTTAGAAAAAACTTGATGTTTTACCTCTAGTTTTTCTACGATTGCCTCGATTACCAAATTGCAACGTTTGAAATCTGAAATATCCGTTGAATATGAAATACGCCCTTGAATATTGATCTTATCGTCGGCAGAAATTTTTTCTTTCTCAACCAAACGCGCAAGAATTTTATCAAGACTTGATTCTGATTTGTCGAGCATTTCTTGGTTTACGTCCACTAATATTGTTTCGTGTTCGTTTTGAGCTGCTACTTGCGCAATACCTGAGCCCATTGTTCCGGCTCCTAAAATTCCTATTTTCATATCTTTGGACTTTGGACTGATGTGGTCAAGAGTCAAGGCTAACCTTTTTCTTTTCGCTTACAGTCTTGTAATATTATGCTAATTTTCTATTCTAACCGCCAATCGTACGCCGATTTGCTTGTGTTTCCACTATTAAGTAGGTGATTTACAACCCAAATAAATCTTGAATTAAGAACAATTATGTTTCCAATTCATAAGACGATGAAATGGAAACATTAAACAGCTCTAAACATTCTTCACTTTGTCTCCGTAAGTCCTGAATCCTCTTTTATTTCCCTTTAAAAGCTGGTTTTCTTTTTTCTATAAATGCTGCCGTTCCTTCTTTGAAATCGTAAGATTGACCCGCTTCAGTTTGCAATTTTCCTTCAACTTCTAACTGATCAGCCAAATTATTCGTCAATGATTGATTTAGTGCGCGCTTTGTTAGACCTAGTCCAAGAGTTGGCATTTGAGCTAAATTTTCAGAAAGTTCCTTTACTTTAAGTTCAAAATCTTCATCAGGAATGGCTTTATGAATCATATTCATTGCAGCAGCCTCAATCGCCATGACTTTTTCACCTGTCATCATTAACGCAGATGCTTTTTGTAAGCCGACTAAACGAGGCAAAATGAAAGTACCTCCAGAATCTGGGATTAGACCAATTTTTGAAAATGCTTGAATGAAAGACGCTGATTCTTTGGCTAAAACAATGTCGCAAGCTAATGCAATGTTCGCTCCTGCTCCTGCGGCTACTCCATTCACAGCTGCAATGATAGGTTTTTCGATATTTCTCAATCGAACAATAATAGGATTGTAATGCTCTTGAACAATGGATTTCAGTTCTGGGCCATTCGGATCCGTAGCTTCTGCCAAATCTTGTCCAGCGCAAAAAGCTTTTCCTTCACCTGTGATAACTATACATCTTACAGCTTCATCTTTTTCACAATCATCAAGTGCTTTTTGAAAAGCAAAAGCCATTTTTTGATTAAAGGAATTGAAAACTTCTGGACGATTAAATTTAAGGATAGCAACACCCTTTCCTTTTGATATTATAAGTTCCATTTTATAAATTGTAATTATTGATCATATCGACTACTCGATCTGCGATTTTATCGCGAAGACTTGTGGGTGAAACTATTTCAATTTCACCGCCATAGCTCAATATTTCTCGAATCAACTCTTCTGTAACAATAACTTTCAAAGCGAAAATGGTTTTATTTTTACCCACTCTAATTGTTTCTTGCGTATGGTGAAAAGGTTGAGACTCTATGTATTTAGCTGCTAAGTTATTCGCTTTTAATTCAATTTTCTCTGGAACGGCATCGTAAGTCGTAATTCCTATGGTATGCTCGAAAAAATTCTCAGGTGAAAAACCTTCTGGGATAGCACCGTTATCAGCCGTAACCGTTACATTATCCATGCGTTCCAGAGCGTAGGTAATAATTTTATTCTTCTCGTCGTCGTTGGAAATTAAGTACCATCTGTTTCTGTATTCTTTCAACAAAAGTGGAGTTACTGTTCTTTCTTTTGATTTGTTTGATGCGAAACTCGTATAATCAAAAGTCACTTTTTTCACATTTTGAATTGCTTCAAGCAGCCTGGATAAGAAATGGTTTCCCCCTGTATTTATTCCTTTTTCAAACTGGACATACTCTTGGATTTTCTCATCTAAAGGATTTTCAGCAATAGTAACTCGATCTACAATTTTATCAATCGCGTTTCCAAATTGTTTGAACATGTCTATATCACGAAATTGCAATAAGGTTTTCGCGGCAAACTGAATTGCATTTAAGTCTTCTGAAGTTAAAGGGATACTGTCAAAGCTGTAGTTTTCCTCATCGTAATAATATCCTCGGCTGATTTTAGAGTATTTAATCGGAGCATCGTGATCCATACGCATTGCGAAAAGATCTTTTTCTATAGTAGAATCGCAAATATTACTCCCTTCACTACTTCCAAAAAGAGATTCTTCACACGCTTCTCTTAAATCTCGTTTTGTTGGATTTGGCCGATACTTATTGCGTATGCAACGGTCAATTATTCTATATCTTACTTGTGCGTTTTTAATCTGAGACATCTTAATTGTAGAATACAATACGCCTGCAATTTACAACATTAAATTAAGGCGTAATCAAGTACGTACTGAAAATTTTAGAGAGCTGCACTGTTTAATATAGGCTCCGATCAAATTAATCAGATTTTAGTGCTTAATATAAGCGTGTTGAACATTGGGAGGAAGAGTTTCTTTAACAAAACCAAATAGTTCAAAATACTTAATTGCTTTAGCAACTTCAACGGGAACATCATCCTCCCAGCTCAAAACTCCAGCTCTTATTTTAGAAAGTACATCGTCAGATAATATGTGCAGCAATCGCTTATCGTAGCCATTTATCGCCGCCATTTTATTATTGTCCTTCATGTATTGTAATAAGCCAGTAAGGTGTTTTGGAATGCGGATGTCGTCGAGCAAATAGAGCTCTCCATTTTCTACATTGTTCGCCGGATACACAAATAGTTTTACGTTGTGACCAAATCCACGACCAAATGCTTCGAGCAATCCTCCTGGTAGATTGTCGTAATATCTCTCGTCAAAAATCGTGTGCAGATTATAAATCCCAAGAATTACGCCCATTTTACGTCCACGCGCTATCGAACCCAAATAATCTACCATTTTGTAATGTTTCAGATAATTTGAAATCATTACTGTGTAACCAAGTGAACCTAATAGCTCTGCACGATCAACAAAGTCTTTATCTGAAATTTTACCATCAGCAGTTAAATCTTTCAAAGTCAACTCAAAAATAACACTGACATTTTCATCTTTTACACCTTCTTCTCCAAGAAACTGGCGTTTACCCGTTTCTATCATGTCGATATGTACTTTCGTCACAGGTCTAAACCTGCCACGCATCAACAAAATGTTGCGTTTATACAAAGCGGTTGCTGGCTGAAGAACATTACCCGTTAAATCAAACATGGTGGCATCTGTCATTCCTCTTTTAACCAAATTCAGTGCTAATATTCTATTGTCTGCTTCTTCAAAATCTGGACCTGAAACTCGCAACATATCAATTTCCATTCGTTCACGCGGTAAACGGTGAATGAGACTTTGAATAAAAAGATTCATGTCTTGGCATTGAAAAAAGCTAGCATGTATAAGATTTACGCCCAAAATACCAAGTGCCTCTTGCTGTGCTTTATGACTATTATCATGCATTTTAATGTGCAAAATAACATCGTTCGTTGTTCCTTGAGCCTTAGATTGAAAACGAATTCCAACCCAACCTTGGCCTTGATTAGATTTGTGATAATTTAGAGATTCAACGGTATTACAAAAACTAAAAAATCTTGATTCCTTATATTTTTCGGGTAAACGAATTCTCATGGTGTCGAATTCCGTTTCCAGCATAGTTATCAAACGTTCCTCGCAGACATATCTAGAAGCTTCGCCGTACATGGCATCAGAAATCTTCATATCGTATGCAGACTGAGAAAATGCAATTGTACCAGAGCTACCACCAGCTTTAAAAAAATTGGCAGCTACTTCTTGCCCAGCACCAATCTCTGCAAAACATCCGTAAATGTCATTCGTTAAGTTGATTTTTAAGGCTTTTTCCTCTGTTGTCAAGCGTCTTTCCTCTATCATTTTTTAGTTATTGATAAACTTCGATACATTAGGTACGTAAATCCGTGCCACAAAGTTCCGAAATATTTTAGTTTGGGGGTGCAAATTTAGGGTTATTAATAAATTCTTCATCCGTTAATGTCAAAAGAAATTTCTTTATTAGTCCTTTTTCAAATGCATCTAATTGAACTCCTCCTTGATTTGCGAATTCTATAGACGGACTTATCGTAGGACTTATTTTGATGCCGGAGGAGTAATGCTCAATTACCTCGTCAAGCGTTTCAAAACGACCGTCGTGCATGTAAGGGCCCGAAACGGAAATGTTTCGCAAGGTTGGGACTTTAAATTTCCCATAATCTGAAGAGTTTTTCGTTATTCCGCCTCGACCTAAATCGAAGAAAGTTTGATCTAGACCATTGTTACTAAATAATTCAACGTGCATTAGTGGTCCGTTGTGACAATGAAAACAATCACCTCCATTTAAAGAGTTAAACAGATCATAACCAGCCCATTCTTCATTCGTCACAGACGTCAATAAAGTTTGTTCTTTGGGATTTAATGGCAGACTATACTTTTGCTTGTACATCACATCGTATTTTGAAAAGCCACTAATCATAGTCCGAAGAAATTGCGCTATTGCTTTTGCAACCAGTGTTGAATCAACTTGATCCGTACCAAAGGCTGAATAGAATTCTTTGCGATAGTGCGCATCCGCTTTAAGTTTTATGACAGCGTTTGTCCAGCTTTGATGCATTTCAATCGGATCTTCAACCGGTATTAAAATTTGATCTTCTAAAGATTTTGATCTCCCATCCCAAAAAAAGAATTTTTGATAACCAAGATTAACCAATGCCATAGAATTTCTTATTCCGTCCTGGCCTGTTATTCCTTTGGAGTAACGCCTCTTATCAGAAAAGGAAGCTTGAGGAGAATGGCAATCAGCGCAAGAGATACTGTTATCTCCACTTAATTTTTTTTCATAGAACAATTTTCTACCCAATTCCACGCCATTAACGGTCAAAGGATTGTCGATTGGGATTATCATTTTAGGAAAATGACTAGGTTCATCCAAAATATAAGGTGTATTGATCGGTTCAACGATTCCTTTTTTACAGGAAATCAAAAAAGCTACAGAACAAAAAAAAAGTGCGATTTTCCTCATCATTCTTTACTTAATGCATTCACCAACTTATCGACCACCAGGTTGCTCAAGAACATTTGAGCATTGGTGGAATGCGAACTGAAATTTACCCGCAAATCCAGATCATCACCGGGCTTATCGAATAAATCGGTCATGTTGAGAATCAAATTTGTTTTCTGTAGATTTTCATTCACCTTGATCCAATTCAATCCGCTGAAACTAATTGGACGAAGTATTGGGTTCATGCCCAAATGGAACAGAAAACTATGATCAAAATCGTCGATTCCATTATCTGTTGTATCCACTTTGCCTTCAAGTTTCACAAAAATATATCCCGGGTTCCAGCCCCAGTGCATAGCGCCTGAATTTAAAATATTCAATGCAGATGTAGACGGTGGCAACGATGGATCAGCATTGTTTAAAGAAGTTGGTACACCAATATTCATGTTTAAATTACCGAAGTCTGCCGCTGAACCCGAAGTTGATCGCACAAGCGTGCCCCACGTTCGGAAATCAAAAAAGTAAGAATCGGAAAATACAGCGGACCCGTTGGACATGTCTGTACCCAACATTTTAACATCTGTAAAAAAATAGCGATATCCGAGCGGACTTGCGATCACTTGGTCCAAAACATAATCTTGACCGTTTGCCTTGGGCACCAAATGGACTTCCAATTTATTGACAGGTTCTACAACTTCTACTTCATTTTCTTTTTTCTTTTTGCACGACACAAAAACAAGAAGGGCGAAGACTAAAACAAGTTGTACTTTTTTCATTATTGATAGATTGCTTTAACAAATTGATCCATAATTTTATTGGAAATAGTCGCCTGACTGCTCAACGAATTCGACGAAGGGTCAGCCTTCAAATCATGTTCCAGCTCAGGTTCGTCAAAAATATTTTTCATGTTCAACTTTAAGTCGAGGCGGTTGGTTGTAGCATTCACGTTGGTCCATTTTAAATTGTTTAACTCTACGTTTCTCAGCAATCCGCTTGCGCCGAGGTGAAACGTAATCAAGTCATCAAAATTATCTATTCCGTCATCCGAGAAATCAGCTCTGCCTTCTAGTTTGAGGAAAATATAACCCGGATTCCAGCCCCAATGCATATCGTTGGAATTGATAATGTTTAATGCCGAAGTTGTTGGCTGCAAAGAAGGGTCAGTGTTGTTGATATTCTTACCAACACCAATTTGCACATTCATGGCTGTAAAATCTTTTGGATCACCTTTTCCATAAAAACACTGTGTTCCAATTTTTTTTGTATCGTACATGAAGTCTTCTCTATACAAATCACCATTTGCATTTTTTACATTCATGCCAATAAACTGAATTCTATTAAAAAAATACCTGTATCCATTTGCACTGATAATAATATCCTCCATGGTGTAATCAACATCATTCAGCATAGGTTTCAGATGTACCTCGATTAATTGTTCGGTTGGGACTTCCACTTCAATACATTCCTCCTTTTTTTTGCAACTCGCAAAAACAGAAAGAAACACAATTGTAACTACGACTATTTTTTTCATACTTCAAATTTACGGAACTACAATTGAACCAACAAAATAACTTTCATCAATGTTCATACATTTCTAAAAAAGCATTTCTAAAACGAATATTGTTACTTTTAGATCATGGAAAACGCAATGATCAAACCGCTACAAATCATTAGTGCTTCTGCGGGCAGCGGAAAAACCTACAAATTGGTTTTGACTTACTTGGAATTACTCCTTGAAAGCTCAAAAGCTGATCCTTTTGCCCATATAGTAGCTATGACGTTTACCAACAAAGCTGCGTTGGAAATGAAGACAAGAATAATTGAAGCATTAGAAATTTTGAGTTTCCCCCAACAATTCAAACGAGAAGAACGCAAATATGAAAACGTACTTTGTGAAAAAACAAAATGCTCACCAGAACAATTGGCGGCAAAATCAAAAATTATACTTCAAAAAATTCTTCACCGCTATGAAGATTTTAAGGTGCTAACGATTGATAAATTCAACCTGCGTTTAATAAGAAGTTTTAGCCGTGAATTGGATCTGCCAGCAGACTTCGAGGTGATAATAGACGAAGATGAAGTTTTAGAAAAAGTGGTTGATCAATTGCTTGCAGAAATCGGTAATGCGGAAAATGAAACATTGACCAAATTGGTCCTCGGTTATGCTAAATCTCAATTAGAAGAAGGCGAAAAGTGGAATTTTAGAAGTGATTTGATAAAATTTATCGCACTTATAAAAAGTGAAAAAGAACAGAAAACAGTCGATCAATTGATGCTGATTGAGTTTTCTGAAGGTAATTTTCATCAGTATAGAGAGGCCTTAAAAAAGGCGGAAAAGGCATTCGTAGCAATAATTTCTGGCTTCAAGGACTTTTTGAATTCTATTGATTTTTGGGGAATTGCTAATTCCGATATTGCTGGTGGAAAAACCACCGTTACTCAAGTTAAAAAATTTCTACTGCTAACTGAACCGATATACGGTTTTATGACGGAGCCCACGATCAAGAATTTATGTGAAGGCAATAAAACGAATGAGCCCGTTGCTGGAATGGAAACGAAATTGAAAGAAATCGAACCTTTATATTTCGAACATTTCAAGAATTTCACCTTGCTCAATTCTATTCGAAAAAATTACCACAACATGTGGCTATTGAAAATTTTGGCGAGTCGCTTGGAGAAAATGCGGCAAGATGAATCGTTGATTCGTATTTCAGAATTCAATCAATTAATTGGGAAATTGGTTCAAAATGAAGATGCTCCTTTTCTATACGAGCGACTGGGAAATCGTTATGAGCATTATTTGTTGGATGAATTTCAAGACACTTCTCGAATGCAATGGCTCAATTTAATTCCACTTGTGCACGAAGGTATTTCAAAATTAGGCTTAAATTTTATTGTCGGCGATCCGAAGCAATCTATTTATAGATTTAAAAACGGTTTGGCGGAACAATTTGTTGTCCTCCCAGAAATTTATAACCCAGAGAGCGATTTAAATTTAGCTCAGAAATCGCATTATTTCAAAAGTTTGGGCGAAAAAAATGTCATTAAGCAAAATTGGCGGTCAACCAAAACCATTGTTGATTTTAACAATAAAATTTTCACAGCATGGAGCAAAAACTTGCCAGCAACAACACTTTCCTTCTTTAAAGATGTAGAACAAGAATCAGTATCTGACAAAATCGGGTATATCTGTTTTCAGCATATTGAGAATGACAAAGATAAAGTTGCTAGTCAAAATACTGTTCCGCAAATAATTAGTTGGATTGAAGAAGCAATAGCAGATGGATTTAAACCTAATGACATTACTATTCTCGGTCGAGGAAATCGAGATTGTAATGAATGGTCGGTCGCTTTAACCGAAAGAGGATACAAAGTCGTGAGTTCCGATTCTTTATTTGTTGATTCGGACTTATACGTTCAATGGATAATTTCTTATTTACAAAAGCGCCGTTCTCCGAGTGTAGAAAGTATCACTAAGAAGTTTATCTCAATGACTTTAATGGTGAAAAATTTGTCTTTATCTATTTACGAAGAGTACTTTATTCCAATTGAAGGCACAAAATATAAACGGATTGACGAGAATAAATTCATCACAGATTTTTATTCTTCCAACGATGATTTTTATATTCCCTACGAATCTATATACGATATCATTACCAAGTTTTGCACCTTAGTAAAAATTGATGTCTTAAAAAATCATTATGCACATCACCTGTTGGATATGGCCTTTCAGTTTGATCTTCGTTTCGGTCCTGATTTACAATTATTCCTAGAGCAATATCTATCAAAAGGCAAAAGGTCTTCTGTGCAACTGCCAGAAAGCGAAGATGCCTTAACAGTAATGACGATTCACAAAAGTAAAGGGCTTGAATTTCCAATCGTAATTCTTCCTAAGATTTCAATGACGAAAGAAAAAAATGATAAAATCAAATATTTCATTCCGTCTGAAGGCCAAATCGTTCAATTATCGAGAAAACAAGTGGAAAGTATTCCGGAGTACGCTCGTCTTGCAGCAGAGGAAGCAGAGCAAATAATAACAGATAATACGAATTTATACTACGTTGCTTTTACCCGGCCAAAAACACGTTTGTATGCCCGTAATATTTACAAAAAAGGATCGCAGGAAGAAAAACTTAGCGAAGCGTGTATTCATAATTTCACTGAGAGTTGGAGCGAAGAAACGCATGAGTTAATTATCGGAGAGAGATTAGAAAAAAGGATTGCTGCCAATGCTTCTAAAATCGAAAACACAAATTTCAATCCAATTTCGTTACAAGATTTTCTTTGGTTTCCGAATATTGCAATAGAAAACAACAATCCATTTGACGAAGATTTTACGATGAGTGAAGCCCAACTTTTTGGAACGCAGTTTCACCTCTTGTTGTCTGAAGTCGACCATAAAAATCAAATAGAAGAAAAATTAAACGAATTAATTGCTACTGGCGATATTGACAGACAGTACAAGGAGAAACTCAAGGAGCAATCGCATGATATTTTCGAAAAGTACTTGACAAGTTTATACGAGTCAAGCACTAAAATATTGAGCGAACAAAGTATTCTCTTCGCGGAGGAAAAAAGTAGTCGACCAGATAAAATATTGATCCAAGAAAATCAAATTGTTGTTATCGATTTTAAAACTGGCAACCTAGAAAAAAAGCATGAAAAGCAGGTGAAAAACTACGGTCAATTGCTCACAAGGATAGGCTATACCAATGTAAAATGTGCTTTGCTGTATACCGAAATATCAGATTTCGTCTGGGTTGAGTAATTACTCCTCCGCCACTTCTTCTCTCTTTGGATTTTGAATAATCAATCGTAACGATAAATTATACGTCAAATAATTCCAAACCCAATTTAGGAAAATTAGGAATTTATTTTTTATTCCTAGAATAGAGCGCAAATGAACCACCATCCAAACCAACCACGCTAAAAATCCTGAAAAATGTCTGTGCGGTAAATCAACTACTGCCTTGTTTCGACCAACAGTTGCCATACTACCTAAATTCTTGTATTCGAATTTTTTTAATTTATCTGACTTACTAATTGCCTGAAAATTCTTCCCTACATTTTTCCCGTGTTGTATAGCCGTTTGGGCAACTTGTGGATGTCCGTTTGGATACCTTTCTGTTTCCATATATGCCACATCACCAATTGCATAAACAGAATAGTCACTTTCCACTTGGTTAAAGCGATTAACCTTAATTCGACCACCTCTAGCGTAATCTTCGTCTTTGAGACCAACAACTTTGTTTCCAATTATTCCTGCAGCCCAGACCAAGTTATGTGTAGAGATATTATCAATGCCTTTAATCGTTGCTGTTCTGCCGTCATAATCTTGAACGATAGCATTTAGTTTAACTTCAACACCTAATTTTTTAAGATATTCTAATGCTCGCAATGATGACTTTTCGCTCATGCCATTGAGAACTTTTGGTGAACCTTCAACTAAAGTAATGTGCATCGAAGAAAAATCCATTTCTGGGTAGTCGCGCGGCAAAATAAATCGCTTCATTTCAGCAATTGTACCAGCCACTTCAACGCCCGTGGGTCCACCACCAACAACAACAACATTTAAAAACCCTTCCTTTTCCTCCTCCGTTTCACTCGCCAAAGCGTGCTCAAAACTTAGAAACAATGAATTGCGTAACACCAAAGCCTCACCAATAGATTTCATTGGAAACGATAATTTTGCTATTTTTTCATTACCGAAGAAATTAGTGCCAGCGCCTGTTGCCAACACCAAATAATCGTAAGAAATAGAACCTAAATTCGTTTCAATCTCTTTCTTTTCGGTGGAAATCATTTTTACTTCTGCCAGTCTGAAATGAATATTCTTAGCTTTTTGAAACATTCGCCTAAAAGGAAAAATGATTGAACTTGGTTCCAAGCCCGCCGTTGCAACTTGATAAAACAAAGGTTGAAATTGATGGTAATTGTTCTTGTCAAGAACCACAACTTGATAATTTGAGTCCGCTAAATCTAAGGCCAATCTAAGACCCCCGAACCCGCCTCCTACAATTACTATTCGCGGACTATTGGATTCTGGTAAATTTGCTTTCATAGCTAAAATATTTATGACGTAAAGTTAGCTTTAATAGGAAATGAGAAATAGAAATAACTTTGTTTTAACAGAGTTAAAAATGTTGGCGCGGATCCAACTAGTTTTCTGCAAGCATTTTTAATTTCTCCAAAGCTCTTGGAAATACTTCATTCATGTAATCAACGTATTCTGAGAGTAAGTCTACACTAACTTTTACTTTGGTTTTTCCTGCCTTGTTTAAAAGGAAATATTGTTCACGAGCGCCTGCCCAATCTCGTTCCATTTCAACGCCATCAAGCACATCACCCAATTGTTTGAAAACCATTACTTCATTGTCAATTTTTGTTTCAATTACGCCGTACATTCCGTTGTTTTTCGCATCCATAAAGCGGATAGGATCACTTTCGTCCCAATCACTTATTGCATGGGAACCAGGAGTAAATGGTTCAGACCAAATTCGATAATTTTTATCCTTCCAAAGAGATTCCCAAACTTTCTCACGAGAAGCATCGATGTATATTTTGTATTTTAAGGTTACCATAATTAAATGCGAATTGGTGAATGTCGAATTACGAATTTGGCAACTCGTCGATGAGCTTGCCCAAATATACAAAAAGTAAATTAAGAATTAAGCAATATTCACGCCGAATAAATATCCGACAAGTGCTGAAAGTCCCATAGCGGCAGTACCCCAAAATGTAATACGCATAATTGACTTGGGCAGACTAGACCCTCCAATTCGTGCTGAAACAGAACCAAGAACTAATAAAAATAGAATTGAAAAAACGTATTGAGCTTCAACTTGGTATTTCAGCGGCACAAAAATCGTTACAATAAATGGCAACATCGCTCCAAAAATAAACGCTGCGCCTGAAGCAAGAGCTGCTTGAAAAGGTTTAGCTTGATTCATTTCGTGTAAACCCAATTCATCTCTTGCATGCGCACCGAGCGCATCATGTTCTGTCAATTTTGTCGCGACAAGCATCGCTGTTTCTAAATCCAATCCTCGTTCCTCGTAGATTAAAGCCAATTCTTTCAATTCAACTTCTGGGAAATTGTCTAATGCTTCTTGCTCTCTTTGTAGATCTGCGGTTTCAATGTCGGACTGGGAACTTACAGAAACATATTCTCCTGCAGCCATTGACAATGCGCCCGCCACCATTCCTGCTAAAGCGGCCAAGATTACCGGTTCGCTTGTTTTACTAGCAGCGGCGACGCCAATAGCAATACTTGCCGTTGAAAGAATGCCGTCATTTGCCCCTAAAATTGCTGCACGAAGCCAATTACTTCGGGTTATATAATGCTGCTCGTTATCCTCTACCATTTTGATTAAAAAATAATTTTGAAAAATAGTTATAAATTTTCTAAAATAGAATCATCAACAATTTCCGGAACAGTGACTTTTAAATTTGGTTCAATTTCCATTGCCCGTTTAATCGCGAATATTGCGCCTTCATTTCTAGCCCAACTTCTTCTTGCTATTCCGTTATTCACGTCCCAATGCAACATAGACTTTATTCGTCGTTCTGAATCTGCTGAACCGTCAATAAGCATCCCAAAACCACCGTTGATCACTTCTCCCCAGCCTACACCGCCACCATTGTGAATTGAAACCCAAGTTGCACCACGGAAAGAGTCTCCAATTACATTTTGAATTGCCATATCAGCCGTGAATCTAGAACCATCGTAAATATTCGAAGTCTCTCTGTAGGGAGAATCAGTTCCTGAAACATCGTGGTGATCACGTCCTAAAATCACTAGTCCTATTTCACCGGAAGCAATAGCTTGGTTAAATGCATCAGCGATTTTCATCCGACCTTCAGCATCGGCATATAAGATTCGGGCTTGCGAGCCAACAACTAATTTATTCTTTTGAGCTCCCTTAATCCATTGAATATTATCCGCCATTTGTTGCTGAATTTCAATAGGAGCTGTGGCTTTAATTTTTTGTAATACTGCACAAGCAATATCATCTGTTTTCTGCAGATCCTCCGGCAAACCCGAGGCACAAACCCAACGAAAAGGACCAAATCCATAATCGAAACACATAGGCCCCATGATATCTTGAACATAGGACGAATATTTAAAATCTATCCCATTTTCCGCCATAATATCAGCTCCCGCTCTAGACGCTTCCAATAAAAAAGCATTTCCATAATCAAAAAAGTAAGTTCCTTTTGCTGTATGTTTATTTATTGCCGCAGTGTGTCGAATCAAAGTTAACTTCACTTGCTTCTTAAATTCCTCTGGATTTTTCGCCATCAACTCATTCGACTCTTCGAAAGAATGTCCAACTGGATAATAACCTCCCGACCATGGGTTATGAAGAGATGTTTGATCTGAACCTAAATCTACATGTAAATTCGTTTCATCAAATTTCTCCCAGACGTCAACAATATTTCCGAGATATGCAATACTTACTGCTTCTTTGTTTTCTTGCGCTTCTCTTACGCGCACTACCAACTTATTTACATCGGAAAATACTTCATTTACCCAGCCTTGGTCGTGACGTATTTTTGTAATTTTCGAATTTACTTCAGCACAAACTGTTACGCAACCGGCAATATTTCCAGCCTTAGGCTGTGCACCAGACATTCCTCCAAGTCCAGAAGTAACAAAAAGCGAACCTTCTGGTGATTTTTTTATTTTTCTAAACCCGTTTAAAACTGTAATCGTTGTCCCGTGCACGATTCCTTGAGGACCGATATACATATATGAACCTGCGGTCATTTGACCGTATTGCGTTACGCCTAGCGCATTGAATTTTTCCAAATCATCTGGCTTTGAATAATTGGGTATCATCATGCCGTTCGTAACAACTACTCTTGGGGCATCCTTGTGAGAAGGAAAAAGACCCATTGGATGTCCACTGTACATTACCAACGTTTGTTCCTCAGACATTTCAGACAAATATTTCATTGTCAATTTGTACTGTATCCAATTTTGAAAAACCGCGCCATTTCCACCGTAGGTGATTAGTTCATGAGGATGCTGCGCAACTGCGTGATCTAAATTATTATGAATCATCAGCATTATTGCCTTTGCTTGATTACATTTTCCCGGATATTCAGAAATAGGTCTTGCTCTTATGTCATCATTAGGGCGAAAACGATACATATAAATACGACCGCATTTCTCTAACTCTTCTTTGAATTCTTGTGCTAATTCGGCATGAAATTTTGCCGGAAAATAACGCAAAGCATTCTTAATTGCGAGAATTTTCTCGTCGGAAGAAAGAATATCTTTTCTCTTTGGCGCATGATTTACAAACGAATTCACCTCTTTTTTTGGAGGCAAATTCATTGGAATACCTTCTTGTAATTCTATTTGCAATGCTGTCTGAATCATACCTCTTAACTTTGAAATACAAAATTAAAGAATCTAAGCAAATAGCTACAAGTTACAACTGATAAATACTGACTATTTTAGAAGTAAAAGATTACCACTCCAAGTGTGATTTACGCTTGAATTAGCATCTTTAGCTCTAATTGTCCAATTATAAGAACCAGTTGTAACAATTTCACCATTGTATGTTCCATCCCATTCGGCTGACGGATCATAGGATTGCCAAACGATTTCACCCCAACGGTTATAAACTTTTAATTCAAACTCAGAGACATCAATACCTTCGATGAATATTTTCCATGTTGCATTGAACTCATCGTTGTCTGGTGTAAACGTGTTTGGTGAATACAAAATAACGTCTGGTTTAATTTCGATAACTTGGTACATGGTGTCTGTACAGCCAAAATTCGTTTCAGCAATCAATTGAACTATATAATTATCTACAACTCCTTCAGGGAAAACGACTGTTGGTTCTGATGCATTTGACATTCCTGGATTTGCATACTGCATTGACCAACTACTGATATCATTTCCAATTGACAAGTTCTCCATTTTTACCGTTGTGTTCAACGCTGTAATTGTCGTAGGTGAATATCGGAAATTAGCTGTTGGTCTTGGCATGGATCTCAAAGCGTTGTTTAAAGTAGTGGTATTGATACAACCATTTGGTGACAGGATTGTCAGACTCACCGAATAATTCCCATCATTCATTTGGCCCGTATTAATCGTATCCATATTCGCATAAACTTGTCCATCTGAAATTTGCCACAATGATGTTTCCACCATTGAAGTATCTGTTGTGTTGTAAAGTTCAAAAACTGCCTTTTCACAAATACTATCTTGCAAAATACTGAACATTGGATTTGGGACTGGCGAAACTGTCAATGTCATATCATAGAATTGAGGTGTTGATTCACAACCGTCACTAATTTCTACTTGGTAATAAGTCGTTATTCCAGGAGATTCCGTGATTGAATGTGTCATACCCGTACCAGAAGATCCTGAAGACCAATTGAAGAAATAAGGACCATTGTCACCACCAGCGGCCGTTGTCGTAATAACGGCATTGTCGCCAGGACAAATGGCAAAATCTGGCGTTATTGTTCCTGAAATAGAGGAGAGAACGTCTACATAAATAGAGTCTGATTCTGACATACAGCCATCCTGATTTTCAGCAAATACGTAGTAATAATTTGCTACAGTTGGGAGAATTGTTTGACTCGCGGACAAATCTAGAGTTTGTGACCAATGATAGGAGAAAGATGTTCCAAATGACCCTTGTCCAGAAACGGTGGCTGTACCATTTTCGCATACTACAGTATCGTTACTTACCGAGATTAGTACGTTTGGTGGCACTGGAACCACAATTGTATCACAAGAAACACAACCCAGAATATCGCGTACACAAACATCGAAGGAACCAGAAGGACTATTTGTAAACGTACTTGAAGCTTGCCAAGATGTGCCATCGTCAAAGCTATAATCAATAGCTTCTGAACTCGAAATAGTTATTGTACCGTCAGAATAACCAAAACAAGATGGTTCTTGAGAGCTAATCGTAAGTTGGGGATCTAAAACCCAAACATCTATTGTGTCTCTAAACGGACCACATATGGAATTTGTTTCTTTAAATATAAATTTGTACAAACCGGGCTGATCGACGGAAACAGTTGCATTCGAGGCATTAACACTTGGGCTAAAAATCACGTTAGGAGTTGATCCAGTTGAAGGAGGTATATAATCCCATTGCGCTGTGTTTGCCGTATTTGACAGAGTACCTGATAAAATTACAGACTGCCCTAAACATATGGAATCATTAAATCCAGCATCTGGTGTTGGTTGAGCGCCCACTGTCACAAAAGAGGTATCTGTCGAACCGGGACATGCTGGATCTGTTGAAGGTGAATTAAGAACATAAGCATAATTGCCAATTGCCGTTGGTGTAGCTACTACATTCGGCCCACTCGTTGCACTTAAAGTTGGATCAGCATCCCAAGTATAAGTGCCATTGCCTCCACTAGCTGACAAGTTTAACGAACTACCTAAGCACATTGCCGTGTTACCGGGTAAAACAGTTGCTGAAACTTGTACTCCAAAATCGGCACCAATCTTATAGTTACAAATTGCTCCAGCATAACCATCTACCATTAGATAATAAATTTGACCAGAGACCATACCAGTAAATGTTAATGGAATTCCCGCTGCTGGAGATGGAAAAGTGAGAGGAGACGTACAGCCGAAAGAAATTACTGGTCCTGAACCACAATTCGTGGGGTTAGCATAGGCGAATGCTAGCATTTGAATCCCCGTTCCTGTTGTACATGAACCATAAATCCTTAGTTGGACTGTGGATGCACTTGCCTCGAAACGCATAAAGGAATTATTTTCAATACTCCCACAAAAAGCAGTAGATAATTGAGGCCAAGTATTTACAGAATATGGTGTTAAAACGGTTGCTGAAGGTGTTGCATGATAACCTTGCGTTGTTCCACAGAAACCATTTAGTCTGCATATTTTAGGAACATTTAAACAAGGAACACAAGAATTAGACGGCTCAGGTGAATTGGGATCACAGGGCGGCTCAACTAAAGGCGATGTTACACAAATTGTAAAAGTAGGGTTGGTAGATGCGGAAGAGGTGAAATGATGCACACGAATCCAATATTGCGTTCCAACTACTAAAGAAGTATTTGTAATTGTTTCAGTACCTCCATTCCCCGTAGCATTTACACACGCTAAACTTGTGCCACCACAACTTCCCGAAAATAATTGCACCACTGCATTAAAAGTAGATGAACCAATAACAATGACACTTAATGCAGTTGAATTTGCTGTAAAGGTATACCAAACATCATCAGATGCCGATCCCGCGCATCCGGGCTGAGACTGACTAGCTCCTGCTGTTGTGCCTGAAACAGATACACATGAGGCACTTGGTGACAATACTATTGCACCTGTACAATTGTTGTTTGACGGTTGAGCGAGTGCAACTAATGAAAGGAGGAAAAAAGGAATTAGTATTAGATTTTTCATTTCTTGTTATTTTTCTTTGTGATTTTATCTTAGCATTATATTCTATTTATTTTATAGGGTTACCCCTTTAAGCCACATTGCATTTAATTGATTTACAGGTCATTGGAAGATTGGAAGTCATTCTGTTTAGCAATTTTTCTAGAATCGTAGTTCTGAAATTCAAGCGATTGAATCTAAAG
>Ga0209491_10003421_pt1 | contig 26254 bp, 26 predicted proteins | sample BON02_FD_187213 | JGI IMG/M metagenome (GOLD analysis project Ga0209491, IMG submission 187213) | Freshwater microbial communities from Lake Bonney liftoff mats and glacier meltwater in Antarctica - BON-02 (SPAdes) (version 2) | ecosystem: Environmental > Aquatic > Freshwater > Ice > Glacier...
GAGGTGTGGCATGTCGGCAACTATTCTTTGCGCCTTTGCGCCTTTGCGTTGAAGACACGCAAGGAACACCCGAATCAGGTTGCTCGTATGAGCTGACTTCGCCGCCTGGTTTTGGCCTGAAACCACGCGGTTTTTTATTGCGCAATCACATTTTTCATAACGCAAAGGCGCAAGGGCGCAGAGGCGCAAAGATGCAAGTGACCAGCAAGTCGCTCGCGAGGTGTGGCATGTCGGCAACTATTCTTTGCGCCTTAGCGCCTTTGCGTTGAAGACACGCAAGGAACACCCGAATCAGGTTGCTCGTATGAGCTGACTTCGCCGCCTGGTTTTGGCCTGAAACCAAGTGGTTTTTTATTACGCAATCACATTTTTCATAACGCAAGGGCGCAAGGGCGCAGAGGCGCAAAGATGAGAATGACCAGCAAGCCTCGTACCGGGGGGCTTACGCCGCCCCGCTCACCGAAGCATAAGAGCGCAAAACTATTCTTTGCGCCTTAGCGCCTTTGCGTTGAAGGCTCACAACGTACACCCCCAATCGGGTTGTAAAAAACTGTAGCACTCAGAGGAAGTCACAAAGCAAAGCTGCGATTCTCTGCTCCCTCCGCGCCCTCCTGTTTAATCCTGCGATTCGTAGTCAGCCCCCCTCATCCGGCCTGTCGGCCACATTCTGCCCCCGATCTCGAGGGGAGAAGGGACAATCGACGTTCCACGCCGGGAACCCCTCAAAATGATAACAGACCACTTGAAGCCGAATGATTGACTTCATGAATTGCACGTCTACCATGTCCATTATGAAAACACGCATCCTTACGGCATTGCCGGTCTATAATGAAGTCTCACACGTCACGGACGTCCTGAACGAACTGAAACAGCACGTTGACGACATTCTGGTTGTCGATGATGGGTCAACCGACGGTACCGGCGATTTGCTGAAACAGATATCGAATATCTGTGTCGAACATCATTCTGGAAATCTCGGCTACGGGGCCGCGCTGATTACGGCATTTCAGTATGCTCTGGAACATGGTTTTGATGTACTGGTGACGATGGACTGCGACGGACAGCATCAACCAAAATTTGTTCGCGAAATTGCCAGCATGATTGATGAATCCAGTGACGCTCCGATCGACATGATTTCGGGTTCAAGGTATCTGAAACATTTCGAAGGCGACAATGCGGCCCCGGCCGACCGACGCGCGATCAATAAACGCATCACCGATTGCCTGAATGAGCAGCTTGGTCTTTCAGTTACGGACGCTTTCTGCGGCTTTAAGGCGTATCGCGTTTCGTCACTCGCGAAGCTCGATATCACCGACAATGGATACGCGATGCCGCTGCAACTGTGGATTCAGGCGGCTGATCTGGGCTGGAACATCCGCGAATTTGCCGTACCACGCGTTTATCTCGAAGAACCGAGGTCATTTGGTGGTTCTCTGGACGATGCCAACGTGCGTCTGGCACTCTACCGTTCCGTTCTGAACGCAGAACTTGAACGCCGAGGCATGGATCAGCGATTCACATCCGACTGCGGAGCGACGTCCGCTCGGTAGCGACCATCTGCGAAGATCATAGTGACAGGACGATTTGAAGCACAAATCGCAATTGCAACAGGAGGACGCAGAGAGCGCAGAGGAGTCACAAAGTAACACTGCGATTCTCTGCTCCCTCTGCGCCCTCCTGTTTAATCCTGCGATTCATCGTCCTGTCAATCAAAGAATCACGTAGCGTCCGTTGAAGTTGATAACCAATTCGGTTTTGGCAAGACTACGTAGGGCAGGACTATTAAAACACAAATCGCAATTGCAACAGGAGGGCGCAGAGAGCGCAGAGGAGTCACAAAGTAACACTGCGATTCTCTGCTCCCTCTGCGCCCTCCTGTTTAACCCTGCGATTCATCGTCCTGTCAATCAAAGAATCACGTAGCGTCCGTTGAAGTTGATAACCAATTCGGTTTTGGCAAGACCATCAGGGGCAAGACCGTTCGAAGGCCGATGGTAAACACGATGACCGCAACTTCCGATCAAGTCACGCTGATGCAACTCGCCTTGCAGCAGGCTCGTAAAGGCGAAGGCTTCGTCGAACCGAATCCAATGGTCGGTGCTGTTGTGGCAACAGCAGACGGCCATGTAATTTCTGCTGGATATCACCGGCAATTCGGTGAAGCTCATGCCGAAATTCATGCGATCGCAGAAGCCGGATCAAAGACCACAGGAAATGATCTGTACGTGACTCTGGAACCGTGCAGCCATTTCGGAAAAACTCCTCCCTGTGCTGACGCAGTGATCAAGGCGGGGTTTCGTCGAGTGATCATTGGTTGTCAGGATCCAGCTCCGCATGTCGCCGGTCAGGGAATTCAACGGCTGCGAGAAGCTGGTGTTGAAGTCAACGTTGGCGTCTGCGAAACGGAAGCAAAGCGATTGATCGCGCCGTTTGAAATGTTGGTGCTCATGAAACGTCCATGGGTTCATGCCAAATGGGCCATGACGCTGGACGGCCGCACGGCCTCGCGGACCGGTCATTCGAAATGGATCAGCAGCGAAGCGTCGCGAACAATCGTGCATCAGCTTCGCGGCCGGATGGATGCCATCATCACAGGCGCGGGGACCGTGCGTTATGATGATCCGCGACTCACCGCCAGACCACCGGGAATTCGCACACCGTTGCGAATCGTCATTGCTGCCGACGGAGCTTCGTTGCACGCCGATACGAATCTGATTAGATCGCTCGCGGACGGCCCGATCCTGATCTGCGTAGGCGAAAGTGCTGCAACGCATGACGTCCAACGACTGCAATCACTGGGAGTTGAAGTTTTTCAGTGCGCCACCAAACAAGCAGACACCAAACATGCTGGCAGAATCGACCTGTCAGTGGTGATGGCAGAACTTGGACGTCGAAAGTGTACGAACGTCCTGACCGAAGCCGGTTCAGAACTGCTTGGTAGTCTGTTTGACGCGGCACTCGTTGACGAAGTCCACGTCTTCATCGCGCCACGGCTTGTAGGCGGAGCGAGCGCTCGTCCAGCGATCGCGGGCACGGGGGCCGCTTCGATCCCGCAGATGCCGAACGTGATCAATGTGCGGCAGAGCTTAATCGGCGATGACGTTCTGATCGAAGGCGATGTGGTACGGTAAACGGCGCTATTGAAGGTAATTCAACAAGTTCGGGGTTAAGTACTTACTTACGGCAGCCAACGTAAATTGCTGCAAGTTGGTTAACTCCTGCAGTCGCGTTATCGATTCTGTGATGTCCGCTGAAACGGTCTCGCTGTACTGAATTTTTTGCGACAGCTGCAGATCTTCCGTGCGTGTCTGCAGGCGATCAATTTGCTGCAAGCTGACGGACTGCACTCCAAGAATATCCAGAACGTGTGACTGCATGCGTTCAATATCTCCCAGCCGACGATCGAGCGCAGCGGCACGATCTGACGCCGAGAGATTTCGCGTGTTCAATAATTCATCTCTTAACGCGATCACGGTATTGAAAATGTCATTGGTGCCAGGAAACTCCAGATTGTCTGTACCGACGCGAGTGATGGCAGACGAGTCAATATTGACCACACCACCACTGGTGGAATCGGTAACCACTTCGTTTCCAGCGAAGGTAATTGGTATTGTCGTTGCACCGCCATCGATCGACAGGTTTCCGGTGGATTCAATATCGATCTCGCCATTAAAACCGGCTGTGATTGTGGAAGCGTCAATATAGACTTTCTCCCCATTCTTGCCCACAACCAACAGATTGGCGTCCGCGTTTGTGTAGTTCACAGCCGGACCGCCGTTGAGTGAAAACGTACCGGACGAACCATCTCCGCTGGTATCGATGACTGTAAGTTTATGAGTTCCCGCTGCACCAATAATCGTATCGTCGGAGCCTGAACTGCTGCCTGCGGTAACACCTGAAGTGCCGAGGTAGGTTGTGGTATCGTGCGTGACTTGCAGTTGGGCTGCACCGGTCGCCGTGTCAGCACCGGTACCAACTTTGGCTCCGGTGTTGCGAGACAGAATTGTGGGTTCTCGCGCGATGGACTGAAACACCAGATCTCCCGGAAGCAAAGCATCGCGAGCGATGTCGCCGGTAATCAGCAGTTGCGTATTAGCCGGCGCGCCTGCATATGTGGATTTGCCGTTGGTAGATTCAATGCCGGGGAAAGGTTTCGTATGGCTTGCAGTACCGCTGAATAGGTAGCCGTTTTCATCTGCTGCATTGGCAACGCTCGACAGTCCCGCAAGAATTCCATTCAGTTCGTTTACCAGGGCATTCACTTCTGACTCGTCAGTTGTTTGTTGCGCCTGCAATGCAATACCCTTGGCCTGGGTCAGAAAATCGTTTGCACTCTGCAGTTGTACGGTTGCCTGTGACAGTCGGGACTGTGCGAACTGAATGGACGAGATATGAGAGTCCAGTCGTTCGACACGATCCTTCAGTATCAGGCTGCGACGCATACCAGAAGGATCATCAGACGGTCGTTGAATGCGCAGACCGGTACTGATTTCCTGCTGTTTTTTGTACATCTCGGCCGTTTGACTGGCCAGTTGAGCTGTCGTGACTTTGGTGATCTGGGATTGGGTGATGCGACTGATCATAGGTGATTGAACTTACTATCGAATAATCTGAAACAACTCGGACAGCATTTGATCGGCAGTGGTGATTAACCTTGCGGCGGCCTGATAAGCACGTTGTGTTTGCATCATATTCAGCATTTCTTCATTCACATCGACTCCTGAAACAGCGGCCTGATCGGCTTCCAAACGCTGGCCAAACTCCTGCAGTTGTTTATTTTGTGCTGCAGATGTCTGCACTTGCAGTCCGGATTCAGCGGTGACGTCGGCCAATTCTTCCGTAAACGTGCGACTGCCGAGTTCCGTGAATCGCACATCTCGAAGGCTGGCCATTGCTGCAGCGTTCAGGCCGTCGCCTGGCTGGCCGGTGACCGATACCGCGAGCTGATCCGGATTGTCGAGGATGTCCTGACGAACTTTAAAATTGCCGGGCTCTGAGCCTTCAAACAATGACCCGATGCCCAGTGCCGAAAGAATTCCTGTTTCGTCGGGACGACTATTGACACTGGTGCTGTTGGGATCATCAGATCGCCCTGCGAAATCGATGGTGTATGGTCCGTTTCCGACGATGAGTAGTGTTTTTCGCACACTGTCAACATTCGCCGCCACGCCCGGTACTGTGCTGAGCTTCGTAGCCACATCCTCCAGAGAATCCACGGATGGATTGATTAAGATTGACTGTGTCGTGCGAACCCCCGTTGTCGTGTTTGTCACAGTGACGGACAAATTGCCATAGCCAATTGGAAATGCTGGTTGACTGCGATTCAGTGGCACGTTGGTGTTTTGAACACCGCGACTTCCCAGCAAAATTGAACTCGGACCTGCGTCAGAAATCCCCTGCGCGTGCTGCTGATCGACCGTCTGCACAATACCTCGCGCCAGATCCCGAAGTCGCGATTGGAATTGAGGAATCGTCTCGTTCAACGCCGTTGTCATGGCAGCGAGACTTCCCGTCGTCAACGGAATTGGCGTCTTCAGATTACCGATAGAAATGCCTGTCGCGCCAGTGGCATCCTGAACGATGTTAAAAGTGATTGGTAGAGTGCTGATCGCCGCCCGGCCCCCCATTACCAATGTCTGCTCATGCCCATCGGCCGTTGTGACATTGGTCACATCCATGTAGTTCGAAAGTTTACTCGTAATCTGATCACGCTGATCGAGGAGGACGTTTGGCGTAACCCGCATCATTCGCGCGCGAAAGATTTCCTGATTCAATCCGGCGATATCTTTGGAGTACTGATTGATCTGCTTGATATCATCCTGCAGACTGAGTTTGACGTCGCGAGAAAGCGATTCCAGCTTGCCGTTCAGAGCATTGAATCCATTCACCAGATCCGATGCCGACGATAGAAACTCACGCCTGACAGTTAGATCCTGCGGCGAATTTGCAACCTTTTCGAGACCGTTCAGGAAGTTCGACAATGTCGAGTGGATGGACGTGTCGCTCGGGGTGAGCAATGATTCAATCTGTTTCGAAACATCCTCCGTCTGTTGGCTGTATCCGGTTTCAGACGTGTTACGCAGCAGCGCGTTCTCAATCGCCTTTGACTGAACTCGCTGCACGCTCGAAACTTCAACACCAGATCCGATGCTGAAATTATCGCTTCTGAGCGGCGCACGCGCGGCCAGATTCGCCACCTGTCTGTGATAGCCAGGCGTCGATGCGTTGGCCAGATTGTTGCCCTGCACGGCGAGCGATAATTGCTGCGCGTGAAGTGCTGACAATCCAATATCAAAAGCCTTCATGGCCGCACCTTCTTATGAACAAATCGGAAATGTACGTTAGGCTTTCCAGCCTGACATCATGCACGATACTTCCGCCTGGAAAGGCTGACGTACTTAAATTCACGACGACTCTTCAGGAACGAGTTTCAAAACGAAACAACGCAGGATTCAAATTCTTCTGGCCGCTGGAGTCGTAGCGATTCGAGGATGGAGCCGTGCCTGGCAGTGATTCGAAAACGGACAAATAGATGCGTTGGGATTCATTGATGACCCATGACGCTGATTGCGCCAAGGCACTCACTTGCCGCACCAGTGCCAATAGCCGTCGCCTTGCGGAGACAATCAATTGTGCTGCTGCCGGAGATGCATAAGGCAGCAGTGCCGAAAAGCTGACATTCGAAACTGGCATCGACAGGTATTCGGCCAGTGCATTCGTGATACGGATACGATTTTGAGAAAGCAGTGAAGCGTGCTTTACGGATTGTTCAATTCGCAACCGTATGTCTCGCCGTTGTCCTTCGTCAGCAGACTGTGACATGGCGGGAACTTCCTTAAGCATGCGTATGACGTTGCAGAGCGCAATTTCTTCCGCATCAACATGCCGCAGCAGGTCACGAAGATGTGCAGGTTCAAGGAAGTGCGAGGGCACCGGTGCGGAGTTGTTCATTTCGGTATCCTTCAATGGCTTTGGTGCGATCTATCACAGAAGCGTTTACTAATCCGTTGAGCGAGCTATTCGTCTTTTTTCCGCCTTCAAGCTGGTTGATGACATGCGAAGACTGGAACAATGATTCCATACCGACACCGCGTCCGGCCGCCAGTTCCTGGCCCATAAACGTGTCGAACATACCGCCGAATGTATCGCTGGCGTCGCCCGGAAACAGGCCCCCGTCTTCGGAGTCTGTTTGCCGCAGTTCTTTAATCATCATCGACAGAAACACGCCCTCAAAATCCTTGATTGCTTTCTGGACCTTGGCGGATTTTTGAGATCCGGCTTGGGTGAGTTCCTGTTGAGTAATGTTTGTGGTTTCTGCATCCAGTGGAGCTGATGCCGAAGTCGGGTTTGTGCTGATGTTCATGTGGGCAGATCCAGCGATGTTGATGGCGAAGGAGTGTCGTTCGTCGGACGGAAGTTGTGGAAGTTCCGAGGTCACTCGGTTAGAAATCTCGATGGGAAATGAGGCGTAAACATTCTTGCGACTGTCCCCTCGCCCCCCGCATTCGATTTGCCAACTTCCCAAACTCACCTGGAGGGGAGAGCGACGGGTGAGGGGGAATTCTCATGTTCATCACAGTTGTCAATGCTTAGTTTCCAAACCTGCGGTTCACTGGCACAGGGCCGGTGGGGCCAAAAAACACCCCTGTACCTGTAATTCGCCGACACCTACGGCTCGCCGTTAAACGAATTATGCTCGATAACTTGTGCGTGGGTGCTTAACAAACCAGCCAACCTCCTATCCGGCCTGTCGGCCACCTTCTCCCCCGACCTCGGGGGAGAAAGGACATTTGCGACTGTCCCAGCTACTTCAATTCCAATTCTGCATGCAGCGCGCCGGATTCTTTCAGCATTTGAAAAATGGAACTCAGATCGCGTGGGCTGACGCCAAGAGCGTTTAACGAGGCTGCAAGGTCGCCAACAGTCACGTTCTGATCAATCACGTTGATCACGCTGGGCTGTTCCGTAACGTCCACTGTTGTGCGATCAACAACTTTCGTTTCTCCCGGACTAAACGGGCCTGGTTGCGACACCTGTGCATTCTCGACGGTACTGACAATCAGATTGCCGTGAGTAATCGCCACCTGAGACAGTTTCACATCACTGCCGATGACAATCGTCCCTGTACGTTCGTTGATCACGACTCGTGCAAACGAACCGGGAGAGACCGAGAGTTCCTGGCACTCGGCGACAAATCGAAAGGCGTCGCCGACCGCTGAAGCAGGAAGTCGAACAGCTACAGTGGCAGGATCACGCACGATCGCCGAACCAGGCGAATAGAGATTGATGGCTTCTGCAATGTGCATGGCTGTGAGATAATGAGGCTGTCGCAACAGCAACTGAAACACCCCTCGATCGAAGACCGTGCATGCCACTTCTTCTTCGACCGTGGCCCCCATCGGAATGCGTCCGCTTGTGGGATGGTTCTTGATGACGTTCGCCGCGTTACCTCCAAAATCTCCGCCGTTAAGCGATATAGGACCCTGGGCAATCGCGTAAACTTCACCATCGGGTCCGTAGAGTTCTGTGGACACCAGATTGCCGCCGGTGAGACTTCTTGCGTTGTCGAATGCGGAGACAGACACATCAATTCGCTGTCCATTTTTCGCATGGGCTGGCAATATCGCGGTCACGAGTACGACCGACATGTTGTCTGTCTTTTCCTGTGAACGCTGAATATTTTCACGCAGCAACGGATCCGCGCGGGTACCCATCTTCTGTAGCAGATTCAAGGCGAATTCTTTGGTTGTCTGACTGTTACCGCCGGTTCCGGCCAATCCCATGACCAGCCCCATTCCGTTGAGTTGGTTGGGATGTTCGCCAGCAACCTGCGTGATGTCACGAATGCGGACAAGCGGCTCTCGAGCAACGCCATACGGCGTTGCCAATGTCAGAGCCAGACAGAACGTGATTGTGCTTCTAAGCATGGAAATCGATCCGGATTGATGGTGGTTGCCATGGAATTTGATTCACGCGGCTTACGCTACGGGTTACATGGACTGTCCCAAGTTTGCCCCCCAGTGGACTCGTGCCATTGGTGAAGATGGTGGTGAGCCAGAAAGCGAATGCACAGCCTGCCCGCATTCTTCCTGTCCTGCCGCCGAAGGCGGCAGGACAGGAAGAACGGGGATGTTCATGGTCGTCGTTTTCTAGCTCACCATCACGTTCACCGATCCGGACACGCCGGATGGGGTCTTTAACGTGAACTTCGAGCAGTCGAATTACTACTTTGGATAAAATGGCACTGTCCAATTAGAACGGCCACACCTTATTGGTGGCCTTGCTGAGCCAACCCTGACGAACGAATCGCCGAGATGGTCCGTCACCTTCGTAGACGGTCCGCAAATCAGCGACGTACCGTGAATTCACTTTGTTGTCCGGCCCGAGATCGACTGCACGAATCATCCCGGAAATCAGCAAGGTTCGTTGCTCCCCAGCGATAGTCAATGTTCGTTTTCCAGCCAACAGCATATTGCCGTTCGGCAGGACATCGACTACTGAAACGGTGATCTGATCCGTGAATCCGCGCGAGTCCCTGTAGCTCGCTTTGCCTCCGAAATTCCTGCCGGCCGTATTACTTAGATCCAGTGCTGCCGAAGACGATTGTGTTGACAGTCCGCCGCCGGATGATGCTTCGAAATCTGATTTCACGCTGTTGCCACTGGATTTACTCATCGATTTGTCTTCACGGTTATCAACTTCAGATGATTCAGTGACAACAATCGTGACAAGATCGCCAACATTGCGAGCTCGCGAGTCCTGGCAAAGATACGCGCGCTGCGGACTCCTTCGCTTCCACAATGAATCCGCGTTCAAAGTACCAAGACAAGAACAAAACACGGCGAGGCTAAGAGTGAAGATATCACGTCTGGTTTTTCGTCTCATGGTTAGGCTTTCAGTGTTCACAGTTACTTAGCAATTCGCCCTATTTAATCCTGACGATGGCCTGGCCTGGCCCGAGTACTTCGCCGACAATTTCTCGACCAGAATCCCGGTTCTTCAATCTGATGCGTTCGCCGAGGCGGCCATCTTCCAGTGCTTCGACATTGCGAATCGATGTTCTCAGCCGATGCGCGACTGCAACGACCTGAACACTGGAGCCTTTCTTGATCAGCACGGCTGCATCTGACCGCGTAGCGATCTGCAGATCCCGCACTTGAACAATGCCCCCGGCAACTACAGTTCCACGAACATTCCGACCAAGCACCTGTTCAGGCTTGAGTTCGTCCACTTCAGTTGACATAAAACGATTTTCAAACTGCACGCTGGATTCATCCAGCGGCATGTCGCGCGAGAGCGAGATTTTCGCCACTGCCACGCGATGTCGGCGACGCACATCAAAAACAGCAGAACGAGTTGAACAGACCTCATCGTTCTTGCGCAGTTGTATCGACAGCGTGACCTGTCCCAGCGAACGACGCGAAGGAGGCATTACTTTCAAGGTCACGTCATTCATTTCACGAAGATTCTGAGGCAGCGATTGCACGAATCCACTTTGAAGTGACACATGCAAATCCTCCGCAGCAACATTCATAAACTCAGTCAAAACGACCAGAGCCTGTTGTTCAACCTGAGTATCCGACAACTGCTGTCTGGGTTCGAACGCCACAACAGTGTGTGCCGCGCCGGAGATCTTTAGATCGTCCATCAAAAAGCCGGCCAGAACGAGGCGTGTTGTCAATGATCGACGTGACACGATTTCAGAGGGCAATGTGAGATCAAGCAATTTGACCTCAGCGTTTTCGACTGCATCCCTCAGGATCGGATCGTTACAGGAAACAGTGGCGATTGAACCGACCAATACTTGACTTCCATGAACAGCAGCCGCTTCTTTCATCTGAATGCGGATCTCATCTGCGATAGCGTTCGAAAAGCAAGCATCAGACACAATGCAAATACAGGCCGTGGCGATCACACAGACAATTTGAATCGATGATATGGATTTCATAGTGTTACCTCACGAGGTGATTACCTAACGATGTCGGTCGATGTCTGAAGCATTTGATCCCCCGCTTTGATCGCTCGGGAATTTATCTCGTAAGCTCGCTGCGCCTGAATCAATGAAATGAGTTCCGTCACGACTTCGACGTTGGAACCTTCCAGAAAGCCTTGATTCAATTGGCCAAATCCCGTCCCTCCCGGATTCCCGAGGTTGGCGGTACCAGAGGCCAGCGTGGCCGAGTAAAGATTGTTACCTTCGCTCGACAAACCTGCCGGATTCAAAAATGTCGCCACCTGAATTTGGCCGACTGTCTGACGCCCCTGATCAGAGCCCGTCGTGCCGACTTGCACCGTGCCGTCTTTTCCGATCGTGATCGAATTGGTGTCGCTGCCACCAGTGATTGTGATTCCCGGCAGCACAATGTAACCATCCGGATTCGTCAGGCGTCCCTGGCTGTCCAGCTTGAAACTTCCGGCTCGAGTATACCGCGTTTCTCCGTTGGTGACCTGCACCGGGAAGAAGCCATCACCTTCGATGGCCACGTCGAGCGGATTTCCAGTCTGTTCGGCAGTGCCGTTGACGAAGCTTTTGCTAGTCGCGACGACTCGCACACCGTTTCCGATCTGCAGACCGGTGGGCGATGTCTGAACACTGCTCACAGAACTTCCGGGCGTTCGCTGATTGGTATAATAGAGGTCTGCAAAATCAACGCGGCTGCGTTTGAAACCAGTTGTGTTGACGTTGGCAAGATTGTTGGCCGTGTTGTCAATCAACATTTCCTGCGCCTTCATCCCGGTCGCGCTGGTGTAGAGAGCTCGTAGCATTTTGTTCTTCCTGTGTTGGTGCCGAAAGTTTTCAGTGTTTGTGCGATTGACGTTAAACGTCACTCGAAAGAGTTGTCCATCGCCAATTTCGGGGAGTGGATTGCCGCCACTGCCGTGGCTGAAACGCAGCCTTTGATTTCATTAATGTCATGGCAAAAGACTTAGAATTCACAAAAGTGGCGTTATCACATGAGTTGATGCGTTCTTCATTCATCGAGTAATCTCACTGCCCCATCCCTATTCGCTTCTTGATCGAATCTGCTATGGTCGTCAAAGCCCTTTGAGCAGCATCGCGGTGACGAGAGATCTCAATCAAGTTGACAAGTTGATCAACTGAGGACGTGTTTGCCATTTCCAGACTTGCCTGGATCACTTCTGCTCCTGTGCCGGTTGTGACCGCGTCCGCCGGTGCAGAAAAGAGTGACGTGCCTTCGGGCTGCAGCACGTTCTTATCTGCAAAGTCGACCAGTTGAAGTTGACCAACGCGCTGCTCACCGACGTAAACATTGCCGTCCTTTGTGATTTCAACCTGTGATGAGCTGGCACCGTTGGGCAGCGTCAGTGGTCCGTTCGTTCCCATCACCGGCAGACCGTCGATGTTGACGATTGTTCCCTGCGGGTCGGCATGAAACGCTCCGCTTCGTGTGTAGAGCGGACCGTTGGGGCCTTGTACGGTGAAAAACCCATCGCCGTTGAGAGCCGCGTGCAGCTTCACGCCCGTTTCTTCCAGATGTCCCTGAGTGAAATCGAACTTCGTGTCGCCAGTATGCGCGCCCAGCAGTCTTGAAGAGTAGACTCTGTCGGTTGACATTTGCAGGGGGGCGATGACAGAATCGAAACTCGCCTGCGAGGTAACGCGACGCCGGTAACCTGGCGTCTGAAGATTGGCCAGGTTTTCGGCGATGACTTCCTGACGCCGATCCGTCAGATCCATCGCCGTTGCAGCACTGTAAAGTCCTGGGATCATTGCACCCTCATCCGTGAATCAGCAAATCCGTCGCCCTGCGCAATCCGTCGCGTTGTCGCCCCTGTTCTGATGCCAAGCAAGTCTCGCGCCCGACCGAGGTGGGATTACGCAAATTGTGCGGCTGAGAAGAATTTTGCGGGGAAATTGGATTTAGCAGCATCCAGATTTTAGCCTCGGCTGACCGGGATGAAGCCGTCACCACAGGAAAGCTTTTCCGGCGAAGGAAAAATTTTCCTGATTGATCTCGCCAGAAATACTCACAAACGAGTAGCAAAATTCGTCAAGACTTTCGGATGCCCACTGAATCGCCGAAAGTCTTGACGACTTTCGCTACGGTCTCGCTTGGTTGTCGATTTAATGGGTTTTCACAACCCGACACGTCAGTGAGGGATAAAATCACCGGCGTCTTTCGCCAAATATCCCTCGCTCACGCTTCGGGTTCGTATTAAATTGCCCCCTGCTCGTTAGCAGTGGCTAGATAGGAAATTCAGTCGGCAACCGTATTCTGCTTCCGATTCGCGAGTTAATTTGTACACTTCGGCACGAAAACCACCGAATTCGGTGGGAATTCTGAAGCGAATCACCGTTCCGCTCGAACGCAGCCGTGTCTGCAAATTATCATGTCGTCCACCGAATTCATCGACGAACGAAATTGCACCGAAAGTATTGAACCATGGGCAAGCCAACTGGCTTTAAGGAATATCAGCGACAAGTTCCCGCAGACCGCGATCCATTGCTGCGCATTTTGGACTGGAATGAATTCCATGAACACATGCCAGAATCTGAGCTGAAAACTCAGGGCGCTCGGTGCATGGATTGCGGCGTTCCGTTCTGCCACACTGGCGATTTGATGGCGAACATGGCCTCCGGCTGCCCGGTGAATAACCTCATTCCGGAGTGGAACGATCTTGTCTATCACGGACGCTGGCGCGATGCCCTGGATCGCCTGCACAAGACGAACAACTTCCCGGAATTCACAGGTCGCGTTTGTCCAGCGCCGTGCGAGGGTTCATGTTGTCTGAGCGTTATCGAGCCTGCAGTCACGATCAAAAACATCGAATGCGCGATCATTGATCATGCCTTTGAAATGGGCTGGGTGATTCCAGAACCGCCACAAGTTCGCACGGGACGCAAGGTCGCTGTCGTGGGGTCTGGTCCTGCGGGACTCTCTGCTGGCGCTCAGCTTAACAAGGCCGGACACTGGGTGACTGTCTATGAACGTGACTCACGCGTCGGTGGCTTGCTGATGTACGGCATTCCCAACATGAAGCTCGACAAACACGACGTTGTTGATCGTCGTGTTCGCATCATGGAACAGGAAGGTATCACTTTCTTCACCGGCACCGCGATTGGCCACGATCTTCCAGCATCGCAATTGCTGGAAGACTTCGATGCCGTGGTTCTGGCAACGGGCTCAACTCGGCCACGCGACTTGCCAATTCCAGGCCGCCAATTGAATGGCGTTCACTATGCGATGGACTTCCTGCGTCCAAATACGCGCAGCCTGTTGGACAGCAAACTTAAAGATGGCAAGTACATTTCAGCCAAGGACAAACACGTCGTCGTGATTGGCGGTGGTGACACTGGGAACGACTGCCTCGGCACATCGGTGCGACACGGCTGCAAGTCGATTGTGAACTTTGAAATCGTTGAAAGACCGCCGCTGCAGCGAACATCAAACAACCCGTGGCCTCAATGGCCGCGAGTGTTCCGAGTTGACTATGGACACGAAGAAGCTGAGGCAAAATTCGGCGAGGATCCGCGAGCGTTCTGTCTTCAGACGGCAGAGTTTTTGGATGACGGCCATGGCAATGTGAAGGCTGTGAGGACCATCGAAGTCGATTGGCAGGTCATGACCGAAGGCGGTCCTCCGTTCGTTCCGATCCCGGGTAGCGAAAAGGAATATCCAGCCGATCTGGTCTTCCTCGCACTTGGTTTCCTTGGCCCTGAGCATCCGGTTGCCGACCAGCTTGGCGTGAAGGTTAAAGAGGGTCGCGGTGGTATGAGTTGGTACGATGCTGAGCACGAGAAATATACAACCGACAATGCAAAAGTATTTGTTGCCGGTGACTGTCGTCGAGGCCAGAGTCTAGTTGTCTGGGCCATCAACGAAGGCCGCGGCGTGGCTCGCGAAGTGGACCGCTTTCTGATGGGTACGACTGATTTGCCGTAAGGCGAGTGGCAGGAAAGAAGTTCCCCGGCAGCGGCAGTTCGTTTAACCCGTGGTCGAAGACCAAGCCTATGGACCGAGTCAGTAGATAACCGTTTTTACAAAGAATGTTTGGTGTCCAAATCATGCCAATCGGTATCAGCCCACTTGTAGACTTCGCGTTCAAGTTGATGCTCGGAAACCCTCGGCACACCCGGATCACAATTCATTTCCTAAATGCAATTCTGGTCGGTCAGCCAAGGATCACGCATGTTGAGATCCTGAATCCATTTCTGGAGAAAGAATTTTACGACGACAAGTTATCGGTGCTCGATATCCTTGCGACAGACGAACATGGGCGAAAGCTGAATATCGAAATGCAGACAACCCTGTCGGCAGGTTTATCACAGCGGTTGGTTTACTACGTTTCAACGATTTACACAGGTCAACTGCAGGAGGGCAGCGAATATACGGAACTTCGCCCAGCAATTAGTATTTGCGTACTTTCGCAGTCGCTGTTTCCCAAGTCTTCGGATCTGCATCTGGACTTTCGATTGCGAGAATCATCGTCGAGTTTGATCCTGACTGACGATTTACAAATTCACCTTTTACAATTGAAAAACCTTCGCATAATCAAAGAGAATGTATACCATGCCACTGCAGTCGAGCGATGGGCGTTCTTTTTGAAGAATGCCGATAAACTCACGCATGAAGAAATCGACCGTATATTCCCGGATCAGGAATTTAATGAAGCCGCTGGAGTCTTAGAAATGATTGCCCGAACCCCGCAACAACAAATGCTCTACGACGCTCGCGTGAAGTTTCAGCGGGACGAAGTCGCCAGACTCCGTTACGCCGAAGGAGAAGCTCGAGAGAAGGGCCTCGAACAGGGCCTCGAACAGGGCCTCGAACAGGGCCTCGAACAGGGCCTAAAACAGGGCCTAAAAGCTGGACGGATGGAAGGGCGGCTACAGGGGGAGGCACGCGGACTGAAGCTGGGACGTATTTTGGTGCTACAGGAATTGCTAGGAATACAGGCATCTACTTCAGAAGAGCTATCTCGCTACGATGACGCTCAACTGCATGACATGGCAGAACACCTTCAGCAACAGCTTCGCGCTCGTAGCTAAAGACCTGGTTTGCTGGTAATGTTGGCGACTGACACGAAGCGACCATTCAGATTCGCATGACTGCCGCACTTTGCCAGTTCTCTGCAGAAAATGAATTCGCGCTGTTCGTTAAGAATTCGTTTCTATGAAACTGCTCATCGTCGATGACGAACAGGTCGCTCGTTACGGAATGGCAAAAGCGTTACGGGCGGATGGGCGGACGATTCTGGAGGCGGAGGACGGGAATGCAGCGATCGCGTTGATTCGTGATCATGCGCCGGATCTGGTGTTTCTCGATCTCAACATGCCAATCCGAGATGGCTTGTCGGTGCTGAAAGAACTGCGAGCGATGAACTTGTCATCGCCGCCAGAGATTATTGTCGTCACTGCAAATGATACCGTTGAAACGGCGGTCGACTGCATCCGCTGCGGTGCTTCGGATTTCGTATCGAAGCCATACGACATCGATCATCTGCGTTCCATCGTGCGACGATCGGAAGAGCGAGTGGAATTGCAGCAAAAGGTCGCCCAGCTGCAACTGCAGCTTGCTGATGAATGCGGACTGGGTCCCATTCGCGGCATTAGCAGGTCGATGCTGAAACTCTTCAGCCAGATCGAGCGTGCGGCGAAGACGAATTTGCCAGTGTTGATTCGCGGAGAAAGCGGAACGGGCAAAGAACTTGTTGCCCGCGAGCTTCACGCCAGAAGTGATCGATCGGCAGGAAGTTTCATTGCCGTCAACACGGCTGCGATTGCGGAAACACTGATTGAAAGCGAGTTATTCGGTCACGTCAAAGGCGCGTTCACTGGTGCAGACCGCGCACGTGAAGGCGTGTTTCGTCAAGCCGACGGCGGCACATTGTTTCTGGATGAAATCGGCGACATGCCAGCAGGAGTGCAAACGCGCCTGCTGCGAGTTTTACAGGAAAACGTCGTCCAGCCTGTCGGCAGCGAAGAACTGATTGCCGTGAATGTTCGAGTGATCAGTGCGACGCATCAAAATCTGGAAGACGCCATCACGGAAAAAGTGTTTCGGCAGGATTTGTACTACCGTCTGCGTGGCATCGAGTTGGTGATTCCTCCACTCCGCAGTCGTCAGGAAGACATCCTGCTGCTGGCGACTGAGTTTTTGAGCGATGACCAATCATTTTCCAACACGGCCGTGCAGTGTCTTCTGCAACATACGTGGCCAGGAAATGTTCGCGAACTCAAGCAGCGAGTCCAGGCAGCGGCGGCGATGTCGGAAGCAGATACGATTCTGCCGGGAGATCTTGGATTAACGGATAAGAAAACTGCGGAATCCCCAGACAGTTTCGATCGTTACTTTGATCTACCACTGACGGAGGCCAGAAATCAGCTGCTCGACGATTTCGATCGCGCCGCAATTGAACGGGCGTTGAAAACAGAAAACGGCAATGTCAGTGCGGCGGCTCGCAGACTGGGAATTCATCGCCAAAGTCTGCAACAGAAAATGAAATCCCTCGGGATCAGTTAATGACGAAAGACGGTGAACATAATGACTCCTCAAGCCAACCCATACGATGCACCGCTTGAAAATCCGCTTCCGGAATTGCCGCTGCAAACAAAAATCATGGCGGCCTGTTTTGGCATCTTCTCCGCCGTAGGAGCCGCCGTCACGCTGGGAACATTTTTGTTTGGTCTGCTGATTCTGATTGCCGGCAAGACTCTGCCATCGCCGCTTTCGGCTGACGCCTTGATTGGGTCACCCCTGCAAAAGATGGTGCTTGGAATCGGGGGCGTCTTCCTTTTGATGACATCGTTTGCATCGGGAGGCTGGGTCGTTTTCAGGATTTTGAAGAGCCAGCGTATGACAGCCAACGTCCTGCACCGCAGGCACCAACTGCAGGCTGCTGTGATAGAAATGCAATCGGCGTTAAAAGATGGCCAGTGAACTTGCCGCCAGGCGTTAGCGTTCTGCGGCACCTTCGGTGCGTTCTGGCTGTTCAGATCGTGGCGACGGTACAGGATTGAGAAACGGCATCCCTTTGCGCCATCTGCCGCTTGATTCACCAACCGGGGCTTTCTTCACTCCGTTCAGTCCAGCCCCGGCCACCCAATTGAGGAATACTACCGAGGTGAGGAGTTGGCCCTCGGGCGTTTTGTCGCTGCGGCGTTGTGAATGGCACCGCGAATCGAGTATCATCCGGGGAGCCTGTAGTCTATATCCCAAAGTTCGAGTATGCACGAGGAGAGCGATATGTCATCAGTCAACCGAAAACCAGCGGCCAGCTCTGATTGCGGTCCAGTCAATCGACGATCATTCGTTAAGGTAGTCACTGGCACGTCGGCGTTGGCAATGCTGTCAACACGTGTACTCAGTGCTGGGTTGTTTTCCGGCCCGTCATTGACAAGTGCATCGGAAACAGCCGTCAGTGAGTTCTACAAGTCATTGACCGACGTTCAGAAAAAAACACTTTGCTTTCCTTTCGAACATGAACTGCGCCATCGCATCAGCGCCAACTGGCATGTGACAGAACCTACTCTCGGCGAAAACTTCTACACGACGCAGCAGCGTGAAATGATCGCTCGCATCGTCAAGGGTTTGTGCAGCGAAGAAGGGCACGAACGCATGGAACGCCAGATGAATGATGACGCTGGCGGTTTGAACGAATTCAGCGTTGCCATGTTTGGTGAACCCGGTGCCGGAGCGTTCGAATTTATGCTGACTGGTCGCCATCTGACGCTCCGAGCCGACGGCAACAGCGTAGACAAAGCTGCCTTTGGCGGTCCAATCGTCTATGGGCACGATCAGGTTGAAAAAGATGCGTCAAAGAATATTTACTTCTATCAGACGCAACAGACGAACAAAGTCTTCAAGTCGCTGACTGAAGAACAAGCCGCGAAAGCGTTGCTGACTTCAGCACCGAAAGAGGCAGACGTGCAGTTGCAGGGCGAGGCCGGAAAATTCGCTGGTATTCAGGTCGCGGAATTAAATTCTGATCAAAAAACAGAAGTTGAAAACACACTCGGTGTTTTGCTGGCACCGTATCGTAAAGAAGATGTCGATGAAGTGATGGAAATCCTGAAAGAATCCGGCGGTGTGGATCATCTTCACATGGCCTTCTTCCAGCAGGAAGATATTGGCGGCGACAAAACGTGGGACATTTGGCGTGTGGAAGGACCATCATTTGTATGGCACTTCCGCGGCGCGCCGCACGTTCATGCTTACATTAACATTGGCCACGTAAAGAAAGCTTAAGGAAGTATCATGCAGCCAGAAGAAAAGGCTCGTCAACTGGGGATCAATCTCGAACCACTCACGCCCGGATACTTGAATCTCTGTATTCAATCCGGACAACAGTTGATCACATCGGGGCACGTAAGCGACCTCAAAGGTGTGCTCGGAAAAACCGTTGGGGTTGATGAGGGATATCAGGCAGCGAAAGACTGTGCTCAGAAGATCCTGCGCTCAGTCTACAACTGCCATGGCACTCTCAACGGCCTCCGTGTCATTAAGGTTCTTGGTTGCGTTTATTCAGCCGGAGACTTTACGGATCAGCATCTGGTGATCAACGGATGTTCAGATCTGCTGCATGAAATCTTCGGCAAAACCACCGACGGATTTCACGCTCGCAGTGCTCTCGGATTTGCCGCGTTGCCAACAGGCGCGGCGGTGGAAGTTGAAGCCGTGTTCGAGATTAAACAATGATGACGGCACGGTCCGGAATAAGGTCTTTTGAAGCCAACGCTTCGCGTGTCCCTTCTCCCCTGGCAAGCAGGCTGGCGATTTAATCCTGACCCGAAGCGTTAGCGAGGGATGCTTGGCGAAAAAAGCTGGTAATTTTATCCCTCACTGACGTGTCGGGTTGTGAAAACCGACTAAATCGACAGCCTGCAAGGGGGAGAAGGTGGCCGACAGGCCGGATGAGGGGGTTGACCTGGATTGAACGTGATGAACCAAAGGCAGCACGATTATTCCTGCCACCTCACCCTATACCTGGTCGTAGCCCTGGCCCCCCGTAGAACAATTGTGAAGGCGGCAAATCGATTGCGAGGGAAAGGGGACAATCGCAAGATGCTGGCAGCCGCTATCCTGAATGCGCGAAGTGTAACTCCGCGAATTCTGGTCGCCGCCGTGATCTATCTGATCACAGCGAGTGGCCAGATTCTTTTGGCAGACCGCCTTAATGCCTCTCCGGAGGCAAATACCTCTCAGCGACCAAACGTCTTGGTGATTTTTGTTGATGACTTTGGTCCTGGCGATCTGTCCTGTTACGGCGGCAAGCAGATTCAGACCCCAGCGATTGATCGACTGGCATCGGAAGGCACGCGATTTTGTCAGTTTTATGTGGCGTCGCCAATCTGTTCGCCTTCTCGATGCGGTTTGCTCACCGGTCAGTTTCCATCACGCTGGAGAATCGCCAGTTATCTGCAAAGCAAGGCCGGGAACCGCGAATGCGAGCAGGCGGATTTTCTCGATCCTGCTGCGCCCTCGATAGTTCGTGCATTTCATGATGCCGGATATGCCACTGCGCATGTTGGCAAGTGGCATTTGGGCGGCGGACGCGACGTTACCGATGCACCGAAGTTTGCAGCCTATGGTTATGACGTTGGTTTTGGAACTTACGAAAGTCCGGAACCCGCCGCTGCACTCGGACTGAAGAGCGTTCCGTGGGACACAAAGATTGAACCTCAACAAGTGCCGCGACACGATCGCACTCGCTGGATGGTGGATGAAGCGCTTTCGTTTGTGCAACAGCATCCTGATCAGCCGTGGTTTATTAATCTTTGGTTCGATGATACTCACACTCCGTTTCGTCCATCGGATGATCAAAAGACCGACGATGCCGGCGGGCCGGGAACAATCGAGTACCGCGCGGTGCTGAAGGAGACTGATCATCAAGTTGGCCGCCTGCTGGATCGGCTCAAGGATTCGAAAGTCGATCAAAACACCATCGTGATTTTAGCCGGAGACAACGGACCGCAGCCAAGTTTTGATGGTGCTCGCACAAACGGCCTGCGCGGTATGAAGTGGAGTCTTTACGAAGGCGGGATTCAGACGCCGTTTATTGTTCGGTGGCCGGGCCACGTGCCAGCGGGAGTCACCAACAAGACAACCGTTCTGACGGCCTTGGATATTTTCCCGACGCTGTGTGAGTTGACAGGGATCGCTCCGCCAGTGGATGTGGAATTCGATGGTGAAGACCTCTCGGCAGCGTTCAAAGGCCCGGCGGAGATCAAGGCATCAGCGACGCTCACTGCCCCGGAACCCAAGCGCAGCCGCATGGTTTTTTGGGAGTACGGTCGCAAGCCGTCGTCCGAAGGCCAGAAAGGATTGCGTGCGTTTCCGTATCCCGATGAGCCCAATTCAAAATCACCCAATGTGGCAGTACGCGACGGCGACTGGAAATTACTCGTCAACGCCGATGGATCATCCGTCGAGCTTTATGACTTGAACATCGACCCTAAGGAATCGAAGAATGTTGTTGAAGTGCATCCCGATGTCGCCAATCGATTGAAAGACGCGGCGTTGCAGTGGCGGCAGTCGCTGCCATGACGCCGCCAACTTCTCAACAGAGGCTCAATACGCTGTTTGTCTGTTCTCGCAACCGCTGGCGCAGTCCGACTGCGGAACGCATCTTCCGCAACGATCCTCGACTGAATATCCGATCCTGCGGTTTAAGTTCAAAATCGCCGCGGACGCTGCGGCCTGACGATCTAATATGGGCTGACGTGGTATTTGTGATGGAATCGAAGCACCGTTCGAGAATTCTGGGAGAATTTCGGAATGCGCTGGGTGGAACCCCTGTGCTTGTGCTTGATATTCCGGATGATTATCAATTCATGGATCCGGAGCTGGTTGAACTGCTGACAGATCGAGTCGAACAATATCTTCTCACTCATCACAATGATTTTGATGCGGACGAATAACCATGTGGCCAGAAGGTGAACAGACTCAGGACTTGCTTAAAGAAGTCGGCAACGGCGACCAGTCCGCAGTGAATCGATTGTTGGATCGTCACCGTGAAGCCGTCCGTCGCATGGTCCAGATGCGACTCGATCACGCAGTTGCGAGGCGCGTTGACGCGAGTGACGTCGTTCAGGATGTCCTGCTGGAAGCATCGCAGCGATTGACAGAATACATTCGCAATCCGTCGATGCCATTTCATCTCTGGCTAAGACAACTGGCCAAAGATCGTATGATTGATATGCATCGCCGACATCGTGGGGCACAGCGACGCTCCGTGGATCGCGAACAAAACATGAGCAGCTTCAATTCCGACGATCAATCGGCCGCTGACCTTGTCTCGCTACTTCGCGACGCGGAACTCACACCCGCAGCATCCGCTCTACGCAAGGAAATGGAGGAACGCTTTGTGCTTGCGCTGGATAAACTGGAAGAGAGCGAACGTGAAATCATCATCATGCGACACTTCGAACATCTGGGCAACGGAGAAGTCGCCGAAGCATTAGGCTTGAGTGCTCCGGCTGCCGGCATGCGTTACTTGCGAGCAATTCGCAGGCTTCGTGAATTACTGGGGACGGACGACGTGTCGGTGGAAGGTTAGGAACGAGCAGTACTTACGTGGGATAGGCTTCCAGCCTGTCAAATCGCAACACGACAGGCTGGAAGCCTATCCCACGTTTCAAGGGCTTGCCAAAACACAATGTAAGGCTAAATCAATGTTCTGGCTGGGATGGGTCGTTTTCACGTTTGTCGCGGTCTGGACGATTCCCGCCGTCATCGCCCTGACGTTAAAGCAGTTGTTGCCATCCCAGACAGGGCTGGCAGCATATCCAGATGTCGCTGGCCTGGCTCCGTCTGTGCCTTGGCCTTCAATAAGCATCATTGTGCCGGCTCGAAACGAGGAAGCTCAAATTCGAAACGGGCTTACAACGTTGCTGCAATCGACCGGTATTGTTTTGGAGATCCTCGCTGTCGATGATCGTTCCACGGATTCGACGGGACAGATCATGGATGCTGTTGCAGCAACTGATCAACGGCTGAAGGTGATCCATATCACACAACTACCGAATGGATGGCTGGGAAAAAATCATGCGATGCACGTGGCTTCGCAAAAGGCGACTGGAGATCTGTTGCTGTTCACGGACGGTGACATCATTTATGAGCCATCGGCGATTGAGATCGCGGTGCGACATTTCGTCCATCACAAATTGCAGCATTTATGTCTGCTGCCAAAAATGATTCCGGGCAGTGTGTTTGAGAACGCCGTAGTGACTTTTTTCGGATTGGCGTTTGCCGTTGGAATGCAGTTGCATCTCATCCGAACTCGATGGCCGCTGTCATACGCTGGCGTCGGAGCCTTTAATCTTGTCGATGCGAAATTCTACCGATCCCTGGGAGGTCATCAGCCGATCGCGATAGATATTCTGGATGACGTCAAACTTGGAAAGCTGATCAAGAAAAACGGCGGGCGGATCGATTTTCAGTTGGCATCCGAATTACTCTCCGTGCGTTGGCAACAATCATTGTGGGGCGTGGTCACGGGGCTTGAAAAGAATGGATTTGCGTCGCTGAATTATTCTATACGACAGCTTGTATTCGTCACATTCGTATTCTTTCTTGCGATGGTCTTCCCATACATCTCGCCGTTTGTGCTGACATTGCACAATGCTTCCGGATTCCTTGCAACCGCTGCCCTATGGCATCTGCTGTTTGCGTTTATCGTTTCGCGTATCCCGGGCGGATGGAAGTTTGCTCTCATGTTTCCAGTTGGTGCCTTTGTAATGGCTTTTGCTTACTGGAGATCGGCTATCATTACACTGCGTCAGGGAGGCGTGCGATGGCGTGATTCGTTTTATCCGCTGGCGCAGCTTCGCAAGGGTTTGTACTACTGAAAGGTGTTTGCGGTGATTCAGCCGATGACATGTCCAGTCTGTAAGAAGGCATTGGAACCTGAGGTCGAAGGTGCGAAATCATTTCGCCCTTTCTGCAGTGACCGTTGTCGCAAAGTCGATTTTCATCGGTGGTGGGATGGAAAATACGCCATCGTCGAAGAAATCGATCCCGATGCGATTCATCCAGATTTGCTGGATCTGGAACTTGATCAGGGATGAAAAGCACCAAAGGTGTCAGGCTTTGTTGTTAGATATGAGCGTGTAGAGGATTGGCCGCAGAAAGTCGTTCCCGCGCGAATCAAGGGCAGCGCGAATGGGACGCAATTCATTCGCGCTCACCTCAATTCGCGCGGCTCCTTCAGAAGGGCGAAAAAGTGGGCGAGGCTCCTTAATCGAAATCGTAGAATGCCGTGACGTTAAAGTCATAGGTCTGACTGTTGGTCATGCTCAGCGTTCTGTTGTGAAGTCAGACTCTGACTCCGGCGAGCAGGTGACTACAATCCTGGTTGAATGAGATTCGTAGAACTAGAGATCAGGGCACAGCCGGAATGAGCGAGTACGATAGTCCGTGGAAAGAAATTCTGGATGAGTTCCTGTCGGCGTTTCTGGAGTTCTGCTTTCCGCTGATCTATGCCGCGATCGATTGGTCAGTGCCACCAAAAATGCTCGACAAGGAGTTTCAGCAGATCACTCCTCATGGAGAACTGGGGCGACGATCGGTTGATAAACTAGTCGAAGTACGGTTGTTGTCCGGCGAGACTGAGTGGATTTTGATTCATCTGGAAATCCAGAATCAATGGATCGCAGACTTTGCCGAACGCATGTTCGTTTATTTCTACAGAATCCGCGATAGGTACAATCGGCGAGTCGTGAGTCTGGCGGTTCTGGGTGACGACAACCCTGAATGGCGTCCGAAAGCATTTGAGCAGGACGTGCTTGGCTGCAAAGTCGAATTCACATATCCAATGGTCAAGCTCAATGATTTCATAAAAGATCTGACACCGCTTGAAGATTCCAACAATCCAGTGGCGTGTTTAATTCTGGCGCATCTGCTTGCGATGCAGACGACCAGGAAGCCCGTACAGCGACAGCATGGAAAGTTGCAGATTTTGCGAAGGCTGTATGAGCGGGGAGTTGATTCTCAGGTATTGCGAAGACTGTATCGTGTGATAGACTGGTTGCTGGAATTGCCACCGAACCTGGAAATCAGCTTTCGGGAAGAACTCAAGAAGATCGAGGAGATTAACAATATGCCGTACATCACGTCTGTGGAACGTCTTGCCCGAGAGGAAGGACTTGAACAGGGACTTGAACAGGGTCTTGAACAGGGTCTACAGAAAGGACGACAGGAAGGACGACAGGAAGGAATTCTCGCGGGGAAGATTCAGATCTTACAACAGATGCTGAATCAGCCAGCCACCTCGACAAATGAACTGCTGACGGAACCGTTGGTGGCACTCGAGGGAAAAATTGATGAGCTAATGAAAGAACTTCGTTCGCGAGGAACCCATTGAGGACTCACGACGCATTGAGGCATCCAACGAGGAGGCTTCGTTGTGGGGTGTCATTGGTTATGACCGCGTAGAAGATTGGCCTCAGAAAATCGTTCTGCGCGAATCGAGGCCAGCGCGAATGGGATGCAATTCATCCGCGCTAACCTCGATTCGCGCGCCCCCCTCAGAACAGCGGACTGTGGAAGAAATAGGTCGCTTCCAAATGGTTGCCCCTGATCGCTTGCGTTATGGTATCAGCCACTGCCCGGCCATGCTGATAGTGTCGTCGTCGCGGCTAAAGATAAATCTTACTCGATAGTTTCCGTCGCGGGAAAGTTGCAGCCATTCCAGTTCAGAAACGGCAACCACGATAGCGGCGAAGTTACGGCGACCTGCTTCAATTTCAGGCACACGGCCTCGCGCGGATTGCAGTTCGTTGCAACTCGGCATCGCAGCGATGGTGCCCGGTGGCAATTTGCCTGGATACATTTTCAAGCTCGCAGGAGTGGAATCATCCCACAATCGATCGGCGAACATGTCGTCGGTATGCACAAAAGCAATGCCTTGTGCGACAACCTGAACCTTGGTTGCTGGATCGTAAAACAATAACGAGGCATTAGCGTGCTGCCGAATATTTGAAACTTTTTCTGATCGCACGTCCGTGTGGAACAGCAACAGTCGCCTGGCGGCATCGACAGCTCTCAGCACCACAGTTCTTTGCGTGCATCCGCTGACGGACTGCGGTGCAAGACATGGCAATCGCCAGGCCGCCATCGAACTATCAACCGCGTCGCGGAGGTTTCGCCAACAAGCTGAGTCGATATTATCCAAGGCCGCAGGAGCAGCCTAGGCTGTTGAAAACACGGTCTTGACAGGGTTTAATCTTCACGCTGGTTCTGAGGCGAGTTTAGCGAAGCCGAGCAGTCGTTGGAGGCTGAGTTTTGTGCGA
>Ga0209491_10003425_pt1 | contig 26216 bp, 18 predicted proteins | sample BON02_FD_187213 | JGI IMG/M metagenome (GOLD analysis project Ga0209491, IMG submission 187213) | Freshwater microbial communities from Lake Bonney liftoff mats and glacier meltwater in Antarctica - BON-02 (SPAdes) (version 2) | ecosystem: Environmental > Aquatic > Freshwater > Ice > Glacier...
ATTCTTTGATAAACAGGTACATATAGAACTCTATGTAAAAGTAAATAAAAACTGGAGGTCTAATAGTCAACAGTTGCGCCGTTTTGGCTATCAGCAAAAATAAGAGCCCATATTTATAGCTAAATATAGTTAAACTAAGCAGTTGACTAGAGTCTGTAACCCTTCCTTAAAAATTAAGTAGTACTTTTGCAACAAATTTAGAAATATGAGCGCTATTGTAGCTATTGTAGGAAGACCTAATGTAGGAAAGTCTACCTTTTTTAACCGATTAATTCAAAGGCGTGAAGCCATTGTAGACGCGGTAAGTGGGGTGACAAGAGACCGTCACTACGGAAAGAGTGATTGGAATGGAAAGGAGTTTTCTGTCATAGATACTGGCGGCTATGTGCTAGGTAGCGATGATGTTTTTGAAAAAGAAATTGACCGCCAGGTAGAATTAGCCATAGATGAAGCAGATGCCATTATTTTTATGGTAGACGCAGAAACCGGCATCACTGGAATGGATGAAGATGTAGCCAGATTGTTGCGTAAGGTGAAGAAAAAGCCTGTGTTATTGGCGGTTAATAAGGTAGATAATTCAAAGCGTTTAGAAGACGCTGTAGAGTTTTACAACTTAGGATTGGGAGATTTTTATCCTATAGCTAGTATTAGCGGGAGTGGAACAGGTGAGTTGTTAGACGCCTTAGTTGACTTACTGCCAGAAGAATTAGAAAAAGACCCGGAAGATGAGTTGCCTAGATTTGCTGTAGTAGGGAGACCAAACGCAGGAAAATCTTCTTTTATAAACGCTTTAATTGGGGAAGATAGGTTTGTAGTAACAGACATTCCAGGAACCACTAGAGACAGTATAGATACTAAATACAACCGTTTTGGATTTGAGTTTAACCTGATAGACACTGCCGGAATTAGACGTAAATCCAAGGTGAGAGAAGACCTTGAATTCTACTCTGTTATGCGTTCTGTGCGTGCTATTGAGCACGCCGATGTATGTATTCTAATCCTAGACGCTACCCGTGGTTTTGACGGACAAGTAGAAAATATTTTCTGGTTGGCCCAAAGGAATAACAAAGGAATTGTGATTTTGGTAAATAAATGGGATTTGGTAGAAGACAAAGAGACCAATACCATAAAAGCCTATACCCAAAAGATTCATGAAGCCATTACTCCTTTTGTAGATGTGCCAATCGTTTTTATGTCTGTGCTTACTAAGCAACGTATTTTTAAAGCTATTGAAACAGCAGTGACTGTGTTTGAAAACAGATCTAAAAAAATAACGACTAGGAAGTTCAACGAGTTTATGTTGCCCCAGATTGAACACTACCCACCACCGGCTTATAAAGGCAAGTACGTTAAAATTAAATTTTGCACACAGCTGCCAACCCCATATCCTCAGTTTGCTTTCTTTTGTAACCTTCCACAATATGTGAGAGATCCATACAAGCGTTATTTAGAGAATAAAATTAGAGAGGAGTATGATTTTTCTGGAGTTCCCATCACCATTTTTATGCGCAAAAAATAAGAGACTTTTATTTTAAGGTTTTTAAACAAAAGCAGGCTAAACTTTATGGCATTTTTTATGTCTAAATAAAAAGTTTCCTTAAATATGTCTATGCGTTCTAAATTCACCTCCCTATTAATATTACTTTTTTGTTTTAGTGCCTTACAGGCTCAGGAATTCATCATTAAAGGCAAACTCTTAGACAAGCAAATGACAACGCCTTTAGACGCAGCTACGGTTTACGTAGAGACTGTAAAGGATTCTACTTTGATAGCTTACAGCATTACAGATGGTAAAGGAGGCTTTATTATAGAAGGTAAAACAGCAGAAAAGACATTGGTATTTTACGCTACTTTTAACGGCTATCAAAGCCTGCGTAAAGAAATTACAACAAAAAGCCAAATAGACTTAGGCACTCTTGCTTTAGAGGTTCAAGTAGAGTTACTTGGAGAGGTAATGATAGCAGCAGAACGCGTGCCTATAACGGTTAAAAAGGACACCCTAGAATTTAATGCTAGTTCTTTTAAAACTAGGCCAGACGCCACGGTAGAAGAGGTGCTTAGAAAACTACCAGGAGTGGCTATAGATGCCAACGGAACTATTACTGTAAATGGCCAGCAGGTAGATCAGGTACTGGTGAATGGTCAGGTGTTTTTTAGCAAAGATCCAAAGGTAGCTACTAAAAGTTTGCCTAAAGATATTATTGATAAAATTCAAATTACCAATACCAAAACCAAAACAGAGGAACGAACTGGAGACGACGCTCAGAGTGAAAATAAGACAATAAACCTCACTATTAGAGAAGATAAGAATAAGGGTTATTTGGCCCGAATGTCTGGGGGCTATGGAACAGATGAACGTTATCAAGCCAATGGATTAATTAATTATTTTAACAACAATAAAAGGGTGAGCGTGCTTGCTAGCAGCAATAATATTAACAATGCAGGCTTTTCCTATGACGAGGTTTTTGATATGCTTGGCGGCGGAGGTTCTACCAGACGCGGTTTTGGAGGGGGTGGTTTTGACGTGGGTGGTATAAACTTTGGTTTTGGACAAGGAATTTCTACTTCTTCTACACTAGGAGCTAGCTTTGCAGATGCTGAAAAAGGAAAATATGAAGTAGAAGGAAATCATTTTTTCTCCTATTCAGATTCTTATAATGATGAAGCCTCTTTTAGGGAGAATATTCTGCCAGATAGAAGGTTCTTTACAGAGAGAACCTCTAGATTTAAAGGAACCAACCAAAACAACAAAGGGAGTGCAGATTTAGAATTTAACCTTAATAAAAATTTAATTATTAGTTTTGAGCCAAACATTAATGTGGGGAATACTACCACAAACAATGACCAAAACACCTTGTCTAAAGACGCACTAGGCGCTCTTATTAACTCTAATAGGGTAAAGACAGCCAACAGATCTGACCTAAGGAGTTTCTCTAACCAATTTAGTCTCTTTCAAAAACTAGATACCATTGGGGGCTACGTTTCTTTAGATTTCGATGTGTCACAGAACAAAAATGAAAGCCTTACTAGTTTAAATTCTTTAAGAAAAATCTACGCTAACAATGAAGTAGAAGAAACTGTTTTAGACCAAGAAAAGATCTCGGACAATCTGACCAATGCCTATAACCTTGACTTTGAATACAGAAAAGCACTTTCAAAGGATATATTTTTTCAGGCCGGTATGGAGTATGACGTAAGTACAAGAGAGAATAAATTATCCGTATATGATTACGATTTAGCAAGTGCAGCCTATGCTAATTTTAATAATGTGCAGAGTTCAGACTTCACTTTTAAAACCATCCAAAGAACCCCTTCTATAGGACTGAGAAATAACAGTGAAAAATGGCGTTTAAGACTCAGTGCAAGCTATACAGATGTTACTTTAAACAATGAAGATTTTTTACAAAATTTAGACTTCTCAAAATCTTATAGCAAGCTCCTTTTAAATTTATACAGCCGCTATAGCCTTGGAAAAAACAAGAGTCTAAGCCTGCGATATTCCAACAACTTAGATCTGCCTAATATTACTCAGTTACAGCCGGTTCCTAACTTAAATAACCCCCTAAATATTGTCATAGGAAATCCAGATTTGGATCCTGCTTTAAATCACTCAGTAGGGCTTAATTACAATAATTACAATTGGAGAGAACGCTCTGGTATTTTTGTGTATGCAGGGGCTACTTTTACAGACAACAGGGTGAGTGCAGTGACCACTACAGACGAGAGCTTCTTAAGAAACACCACTTTTACTAACGTAAACGGGAATTACAACGGATATTTTGGAGTGGGGTATTCAAAACAAATTAAGAAGGACAGTCTGTACATGATGAACCTCAATATTAGACCTAATGCCAATTTTTCTAAGAACGTAGGCTTTTCTAACGGTGAACTGTTAAAGACCACCTCTTATAGTCTCTCTCCCTCTGTGTCTACCTCTATTAATTTTAACGAGAAGTTTCAGATAGAGCCAGGCTACAGCCTTGGCTACTCTAAGAGCACATATAATCTAAAAAATATTCCAGAAGTATCTATTTTAAACCACAATGCCACACTTAAGACCACTACTTTTTGGCCAGAAAATCTGGTTTGGGGAAATGACGTTACCTACAGTTACAACCCAAATGTAGGGCCAGGATTTGATAAGAATGCTTTTTTCTGGAATATGAGTATAGGGGTTCAAATGTTTAAAGATACTGCTACATTAAAACTTCTAGCTTATGATATTTTAAACCAAAACATCAATACCAGAAGAACTACAGCAGAAGACTATATAGAAGATTTTCAAGGAACGGTACTCCAGCAGTATTTTATGCTTAGTTTTAGTTTAAAGGTAGATAAGTTTGGAGGTCAAAAACCAGGAGACAATTCAGTGAGAATGTATAGATAGTAATTTGTTGATATTTAGAATTCAGTTAGTTACATAAAATTAAGCCCACACGCAACAGCTAACAATTCTCTAAAAATAAAGAGGTGCTTTTTAAAGCTGCCCCTTTATTTTTAAAAGCTCATCTTTTACATTTTCTAGTCTTTTTACCAGATCAAGATTGTCTAAGGTTTTGTTTTTAGAAACTTTTAAATGGGCTTTAGCGCCCACTAAGGTGTATCCTTTTTCTTTTACTAAATGGTAAATGACCCCCATATTTTTAACATCTTCTGGGGTAAATTTTCTATTACCCTTAGCGTTTTTTTTTGGTGTAAGGATATCAAAAGTATTTTCCCAAAAACGAATGAGAGAGGTGTTTACCTCAAAAGCCTTTGCTACTTCACCAATGCTGTAATATCTTTTATCTGGTAGGGGTAACATTAGTCTAATGATTGATTTTCTTGGTTGGCAAAACGCAGTAGGTTTTCAAATTCTTTAGGACTTAGCGTTCCAGTATAGAAATTTATAGGATTAATTCGCTGTTTGTCTTTCCATACTTCATAATGTAAGTGTGGTCCTTCTGAGCGTCCTGTGCTCCCTACATATCCTATAATGTCTCCTCTTTTAACTCTTTGTCCTCTTCTTGCATTGTATTGGCTTAGGTGGGCGTAAATAGTAATATACCCAAAGCCGTGTTCTATTCTAATGTGCTTTCCAAAGCCAGTAGCGTTATTGTCTGCTCTAGAAATACGTCCATTTCCTGTAGCGTAAATAGGGGTGCCTCTTGGGGCTGTAAAATCCATACCCCAGTGTTTTTTACGTACCTTATTAAAAGGGTCAGAACGCCACCCAAAGCCAGAAGCCATTCTAGTTAAATCTTGGGTAGAGATAGGTTGAATAGATGGGATAGCAGACAATAATGCTTCTTTTTCAGAAGCTAAAGTGCTAATCTCATCTAATGACTTAGACTGAACTACCAGTTGTTTTTGTAGAATATCTAGTTTTTTTGCTGTGGCAGTAATCAGTTCAGAATACTCATACCCCTCTAGAGGCTTATATCTGTTTAAACCACCAAAACCAGCTTTTCTTTGTGCCTCTGGAATAGGGTTTGCCTCAAAATATACCCTGTAAATGGTATTGTCTCTACTTTCAATATTGTCTAAAACCAAAGCTGCTTGGTTCATTTTTTTATTGAGCTGTTCAAATTGGAATTCCAAATTTAAAAGCTCTCTAGACAGGCTTAATTCTCTTGGGGTATTGACTAGTGAGGTATTTAATAAGAACAGTAAGCCTATCATACCAAAGAGGAAAGAAGCCAAAATAAATAGCATCAATTTTTTTAGACGCGTAGTTTTCTTATCCGCAATTTCGCGGTAAGAGAGCGTCTCTGAGTCGTAATAGTATTTTACCTTAGACATCTGTAGAAATTATGCTATTTTTGTGCCGTTATAAGTAGCTTCAAAACAAATATAAACATTGTTTTTCTATCCCCTAATTTTTTAGAAAAACCTTAAGATTTGTTTATTTTGCATTTGAGTATTAAACAGTGAGCTACAAGGGAATGAAATGATAATAAGTGCCTATGAAATCTCAAGATATTAGAGCTGAGTTTTTAAATTTTTTTAAAGAAAAAAATCACAGAATAGTCCCTTCATCTCCTATGGTGATTAAGGATGATCCCACCCTGATGTTTACCAACGCAGGGATGAACCCTTTTAAGCCTTATTTCTTAGGAAATACCCACCCCAATGACCAGCGAGTAGCGGACACACAAAAATGTCTTAGGGTTAGTGGAAAGCACAATGATTTGGAAGAAGTAGGAAAAGATACTTACCACCACACCATGTTTGAAATGTTAGGGAATTGGAGTTTTGGAATTCCTAAGAATGACACTGAAGGATATTTTAAAAAAGAGGCCATTAGTTGGGCATGGGAACTGCTTACAGGCGTTTTTAAAATTGATCCTTCTTGGCTTTATGTGACTGTTTTTGAGGGGTCTAAAGATACAGACCAATTAGAAATGGATGCTGAAGCCTTATCTTTATGGAAAAAAATTGTACCTGAATCTCAGATTTTATTTGGAAATAAAAAAGATAATTTTTGGGAAATGGGAGACCAAGGACCTTGCGGGCCTTGTTCTGAAATTCATATTGATATTCGCTCTGTAGCAGAAAAAGAAAAAATTTCTGGCGCTAGTTTAGTGAATATGGATCACCCGCATGTAGTGGAGATTTGGAACTTGGTATTTATGCAGTTTAATAGAAAAGCCAATGGAATTCTTGAGCCATTACCAGCCAAGCATGTAGACACAGGAATGGGCTTTGAGCGACTCTGTATGGTGCTACAAGGCGTCAAGTCCAATTATGACACAGATGTTTTTACTCCTGTAATAAAGGAAATTGAAATTATTAGTGGCGCTACTTACGGCCATACAGAAACAACAGATATTGCCTTTAGGGTGATAGCAGATCATATAAGAGCCGTTGCTTTCTCAATTGCAGACGGACAACTACCTAATAATAATGGTGCAGGTTATGTCATTAGAAGAATTCTCAGAAGGGCTATCCGTTATGGTTTTACCTTTTTAGACAGCAAGGAGCCCTTTATGTTTAAGCTGGTTAATGTGCTCTCCAGAACCATGGGAGATTCTTTTCCAGAGCTGGTATTGCAAAAGCAACTCATTGAAAATGTGATTAAAGAAGAGGAGCAATCTTTTTTAAGAACGCTAGATCAGGGCTTGCTTTTATTAGACAGCCTCATTCTCACAGCTCATAATAAGGTATTGTCTGGAGAGAAAGCCTTTGAGTTATATGACACCTATGGTTTCCCTATAGATCTAACAGCACTCATTTTATCTGAACGTGGATATACATTAGATCAAACTGGTTTTGAAAAGTCTATGCAGGCGCAAAAACAGCGTTCTAGAGCCGCCTCTGAGGTGGCTAAAGAAGACTGGGTAGTTTTACTAGAAGATGACACCCAGGAGTTTATAGGTTATGACTTATTAGAAACCCAAGTAAAGATTGCTAAGTATAGAAAAGTGGTTTCAAAAAAAGAGGGAGAAATGTACCAATTGGTATTTAATCTAACTCCTTTTTATCCAGAAGGAGGAGGCCAAGTAGGAGATAAAGGGTACCTGTCTGCCCCAAACGGAGACATTACATACATCATAGACACCAAGAGAGAGAACAATGAAATTATTCATTTCTCTAGTACCTTACCAAAAGATTCAAGCCATTCTTTTAAGGCCTCTGTAGATCAGAGACAAAGGGACAGGACTTCAAAAAACCATACAGCTACCCATTTACTGCACCAGGCACTAAGGGCTATTTTAGGAATACATGTAGAGCAAAAAGGATCTGCAGTACACTCTAAATACCTGAGATTTGACTTCTCTCATTTTTCTAAAGTGACAGAGCAGCAGCTTTCAGAGATTACACACTATGTAAATGCTAGAATTGAGGCTCATATTCCTTTAGAAGAGAACAGAAACGTCCCTATTGCTGAGGCACAAGCCAGTGGTGCTATGGCACTTTTTGGAGAGAAATATGGAGATACGGTAAGAAGTATTCGTTTTGGTAAATCTATTGAGCTCTGCGGGGGCACTCATGTTAAAAACACAGCAGACATTTGGCAATTTAAGATTAAATCTGAAACGGCAGTAGCCTCTGGAATTAGAAGAATAGAAGCCATTACAGCAGACGCTGTAAAGGACTATTACCAGCATACAGACCAGACGCTTCAACAAATTTTAGCGCAATTACAAATTCATACTGACCCCCTTGCTGCCATTACTAAATTGCAGGAAGAGCACCAACAGTTAAAAGCAGCATTTGCCATATTGCAGAGAGAAAAGGCAGGGGATATTGGCAAAGAATTAAAGGCAGCCTTTTTAGAGGTAAATGGGGTGCGATTTCTAGCTGCAGAGGTAGCTTTAGACGCTGCAGCCATGAAAGATTTAAGTTTTGAGTTAGGAGCTAACAGTGAAAACACTTTTTTATTACTAGGATCTACCCATGAAGATAAGGCCCTACTGAGCTGTTATATCTCAAAGGAGTTAGTGGCTCTTAAATCACTCAATGCCTCTTTGGTGGTGCGTGAATTAGGAAAGTATATTCAAGGAGGGGGTGGTGGCCAAGATTTCTTTGCCACTGCTGGAGGTAAAAACACAGCAGGAATTTTAGAGGCCATAGCACACGCCAAGGATTATGTAAGTGCATAATTAAATAAAGGCAGATGAAGCATAATAAAAGCTTAGAGCATATCTACTAAAATAAACTGCCTATTTGGTTTAGAGATAGTAATTGGAGGATGTTTTAAATCTATGTGATTATTAGATTAATACAAAGTAATATATGGAATTTCAAACAAAAATGAGCATTCCCCCTTCCCAGACTCCAATAGATTACCACAGTAAAATATTGTTGATGGGATCTTGCTTTAGTGACCATATGGCTACAAAATTTGAGCAGGCTCAGTTTCAGTGCTTGGCCAATCCTTTTGGCGTGGTTTTTCACCCCATGGCTTTGGCTTCACTTTTTAAGAGGGCAGCTGCTCAGGAGTTTTTTGTAGTGTCTGATCTTTTCTTTAGCCAAGATGGTTGGCATTCTTTTTATTTTCACTCTTCTCTGAGTCATCCTTCCAAAGAAGAAGTGCTTAAAAAGGCCAACCAAGCCTTAGGCTTACTATATGTGTTTTTAACAAGCGCCACTCATATATACGTTACTTTGGGTACTGCTTGGGGGTATACATTAAAAAAAAATCCAGATTTTTGGGTGGCAAATTGTCACAAGCAAGCCGCTTCTATTTTTGACAAAAAACTGGCAAGTCCTTTAGAAATAGCAGCTGCTTTAGATCAAATTCAAGAGAGTATTAACTTTCTAAATCCAAATGCCCAGCTGTTTTTTACGGTCTCTCCAGTTCGTCATTTAAAAGATGGTTTTGTAGAGAATAATAGAAGCAAAGCCCAACTAATTCAGGGAGTACATACACATATTGAAAATGAAAATAATGCTTTGTCAGTTCACTCTTTAGAATCTAAGGCTGCAGTTAAGAAAGACAATAAAAGCAAAAAAAAGAGGACAATGGGCCAAACCCTTTATTTCCCTGCTTATGAAATTCAGATGGACGAGCTAAGAGACTACCGCTTTTACGCTGCAGATATGTTACATCCCAGCCCTTTAGCAGTTCAATATATTTGGGAGCGCTTTAAAGATTATGCATTGGCAAGGCATGCCCTTCTTACCTTGGAGCAGGTAGAAAAAATACAAAGGGGTTTAGACCACATACCTTTTAAGCCTAAGGCCACTGCTCATTTAGCTTTTATAGTAAGCTTACAATCTCAAATAAGTAGTTTACAAAAAGAGTACCCTTGGATGTTTAGAGAATAGAATTTTACATTTCATAAAGAGCTTATAGAAGGATTACCTATTTGTCATTAAGATCACTGTCTATTGTTTTTTTGGAGGGTATTGTGATAGAATTTCGTTGACAAATTTCTGAATAATTTCTTGTTTTTTTATAGGGTCACTGCTGGGCTCTAATAAACCCACTCCGCTTCCTTGCCAAATGAGTCTCTTGTTTTTAGTTTCAATAAGGTCTATAAATAAGCGCCCTTCTGCTCTAGTAGAAATTTGAGTAGTTTGCATACCCATTCCAGGCCAAAACCATGGATTCCATCCCCATCCCCATCCCATGCCATTGTTGTTATAGATGTCTATTTTAGATTCTTCTTTAGTGAAAATATTTACTAAAATATCTGGCTGTTCAGAGGGTCTAAAGCCTTTGGATTGTAAGCTGGTTTCAATAGCTTTTAAAATTCTTTTTTTGTCTAAATCAGAAATTTGAACCTGGTCTATACCTTTTTTATAAAAGGCATAGGATCTGTAATTCTCAAAATTTACGAGTGGGTCGTAATCTGCAATCACTTTAATGCTGCTGCAGCTATTTAAAACACTTAACATTAAAAGGGACATGCTTAAAAGAATTATTTTTTTCATGATAGTTGCATTTAAGTGATTTTTTTCCAGTTCAATATTTTCATTAAAAATAGGCTATTTCACAGATTTATAACAAAGAATCTATTTCTAAAATACAATAAGTATGCCAAGTTTTGCGGCTATTTATTTGACACGGTAAGGCATTATATTTTATTGTCTGTTAGTCATTGAATCATAGCCATAAGGACAATGTCTACAATTACTTTCACAGCAATAACCTCTTTTTAAATGATATTGAGTGGTAAAAACTCGGTAACCACTAGGGTCGTAATAAAAATCTCCTTCCTCAATAGGAATGTATTTTTTCATGGAATAAAATTACAATTTTTAAGCATATTTCTGTAACTATCTGTTGAGTTCTCTGTGATTTTTTCTTTGGATTAAGTGTAAGGGGCTATCTTTGTACAGGCCTACATTACAACTGCATATTTTGAATGAAACTGCCACATATACAACTATAGACTTTCCTATTTTAAAAGAAAAGGGAGTGCAACTCACTGTAAAGAGAGAAGATTTGTTGTTTCCTGAGATTTCTGGTAATAAATACAGAAAGCTCAAATACAATTTGCTGGCAGCTAAAGCAGCAAAGCAGCGCACGCTGCTGACCTTTGGTGGTGGTTTTTCAAACCACATTGCCGCCACCGCGTTTGCAGGAAAACACTATGGTTTTCAAACTATTGGTGTGATTAGAGGGGAAGAGTTAGCACATGGCCCTTTAAACCCCACCCTAGCTTTGGCTTTGAATAACGGCATGCATTTGCATTTTATCTCCAGAGAAGATTACCGCAGAAAAGAGCATCTAGATTTTATAAAAAACTTAGAAGCGGCATTTGGGACTTTTTATTTACTTCCGGAAGGAGGAACCAATGCATTGGCAGTGAAAGGCTGTAGTGAAATGATCCACGCTTTAGACCAGCGTTTTTCTCATATAGCTGTTTCAGTAGGAACAGGAGGCACCCTTGCAGGGATTAGTAAAGCTGCTTTTCCCCACCAAGAAGTTCTTGGATTTTCAGCTTTAAAAGGTGATTTTTTGCAAAAAGATATTCGTAATTTTACATCAGAGAAAAATTGGCGTTTGCTGCTTGATTTCCATTTTGGAGGTTACGCTAAAATTCAACCAGATTTGATAGCCTTTATAAATAACTTTAAAGCAGCAACACAGCTTTCATTAGATCCTATTTATACAGGAAAAATGGCCTTTGGTCTTTTAGAAATGATCAAAAATGACCACTTTAAGCCAGGCAGTGACATTTTAATGGTACATAGCGGGGGCCTACAAGCCATAAAAGGAATAAATAATATTTTAGAAAAAAAGGGAGAGGCCTTGTTGCTATGAAAGGACCATCATTTTTTATACTTTGTTTTATGAGCTTGCTACTTACGGGTTGTTTTGCTAAAAAGAAACGCTCTTATGCAAAAGGAGCGGCTAGAAACTCAGAGCGCTCTACCAGAGAAAAGAATGGACAGGACTCAGCAACTCCATTTACTTTTAATTCTGCAGAGGATTATATTGCCACATTTGCACCAATAGCCATTGAGGAAATGGAACAATACGGTATTCCTGCAAGCATTACTTTGGCCCAAGGCTTATTGGAAAGCGGGGCAGGCAGCAGCCACTTAGTTAAAAAGTCTAACAATCACTTTGGAATTAAATGCCATACTACCTGGAAAGGGCTTTCTACCACCCATGACGATGACCAGAAAGGGGAGTGTTTTAGAAAGTATATTCACCCAAGAGAATCTTATAGAGACCATAGTTTATTTCTGATAAATGGCCGTAGGTATGCTTTTTTGTTTGACTATAAAATAACAGATTATAAATCTTGGGCAGAGGGTTTAAGAACAGCTGGTTATGCCACAGACCCAAAATATCCTGCCAAGTTAATAAAGCAGATAGAAAACTATAGGTTAGATCAATATGACCAACCTAAAGCTTTAAAAAGATTAAGCCGCAGGCAGGTCAGCTCCGCTCAGACCAAACAGCAACTTTATAAAGAACAAAGCGCTAATTCTCAATCTTTTTACAAGGTTCAGAAGGGAGACACTTTATTTAGTATTTCAAAGAAATACGGTCTTAGTGTGAGGGATTTACAAGTCTTAAATGATTTAGAAGGTACTACTATTAGGGAGGGAGATCAATTAAAAATTAGCTTAAAATAAGCATATGAATTACCAAAGAAGCAGCGCTCTTTTTGCAGCAGCGCAACAGTATATTCCAGGCGGTGTTAATTCACCAGTAAGGGCTTTTAAGGCCGTAGGAGGAACCCCTATTTTTGTATCGCATGCCAAAGGAGCTTATTTATATGACGTAGACGGCAATAGGTATGTAGATTTTATTTCTTCTTGGGGGCCTTTAATTTTGGGGCATGCCTATGAGCCTGTTATTAATGCAGTCATTGAAAAAGCCAAATTAGGCACCTCTTTTGGAATGCCCACCGCCATTGAAACAGAATTGGCAGCCTTGGCTGTGAAAATGGTTCCGGGCATTGACAAAATTAGATTTGTCAATTCTGGAACAGAGGCATGCATGAGCGCTATACGTTTGGCCAGAGGCTTTACGGGGAAAGATAAAATCATTAAATTTAAGGGCTGTTATCACGGTCACTCAGACGCTTTTCTTATTCAGGCAGGATCTGGTGCCGTTACTTTTGGAGCACCCAGTAGCCCTGGGGTAACCAAAGGAACAGCAAAAGACACCCTTTTAGCAGATTATAACGATTTAGAAGGAATTTACCAATTGGTAGAAGAACACAAAGGAAGTATTGCTGCAATCATTATTGAACCTGTTGCGGGAAATATGGGTTGTATATCTCCCTCTCAGGCTTTTATTCAGGGGCTCAGATCTATCTGTACTAAGGAGGATATTTTATTGGTCTTTGATGAGGTGATGACTGGTTTTAGACTGGCTGCTGGTGGTGCCCAAGAGCTATTAGATGTGAGGGCAGACATCCTGTGTTTTGGAAAAGTAATTGGGGGTGGTTTGCCCGTGGGAGCTTTTGCTGCCAAGACAGAAATTATGAGTCACTTAGCGCCAGAAGGAGCCATTTATCAAGCGGGAACCCTCAGTGGCAATCCTCTAGCTATGAGTGCAGGTTTGGCTATGCTGCAGGCTTTGGATCTAGAGCCTCAAATATTTAAAAGTTTGGCAGAAAAAACAGCCTACCTTCACAAAGGGATGGAGGCTGTTTTAGTGCGCCATAAAATTCCCCATACTATTAACAGGGTAGGGTCTATGATGTCTGTTCACTTTACAACTGAAGCAGTAATAGACTTTTCAACTGCTGCACTAGGAGACAACGAAACTTTTAAAAAGTATTTTCACGGCATGTTGTCATGTGGGGTTTATTTACCGCCCTCTGCCTATGAGAGTTACTTTTTAAATGACGCTATTTCCTATGCAGATTTAGATTTTACCATTGCGGCGTTAGAATCTATAGCAGACCGTTTAAAATAATTCAGTAGCTACCGTTTTTTATTGGGCCTTTCATGCGCCTCTGCTTCATTTTTGCCCCTTTTTTAGTAAGGCTTCTTTCCCATTTCTCATATTGAGTAGTGGTTAAAATAGATTTCATGGCTTTCTTGTGCGCTATTTTTTTGTCTAATTGCGCCATGTTTTTTTCATAGCCTGTTGTCATTTGAGATTTTTTATTTTCTTTTAAACGGCTATCTCTTTGCGCATTTCTTTCGTTGGCTTCTTTTAGAAATAACTTTTCTACAGCCTTTTGTTGTTTGTTGTCTAAATCTAAGGTCAATTCCATGCGTTTTGTTTGTATGGCTGCTTGTTTTTCTGGGGTCAATACTTCTTTTTGTGAAAATCTGCCCTCTTTAGGGCCTCTATGGTTCTGACCACTATTTTCTTGGGCACTCAAGCTCATAACGGCTGTTAGAAAGAGAAGTGAAAGGATTGCTGTTTTTTTCATCTTAAATTTGTTTAAAGTTTGTATTAAGACAATTCATTTTATAAATAGTTTAATTCTAAAGGGCATTTTGGCAGGTTTTTAACATCTATATGGTTGCTGCTTTTTTTATTTTTTAAATAAAAGGCAAAAAAAAGGGAGGCTAAAAGCCTCCCTTAAAAGAAATGGTTTGGTAGGTTATTTAGGATCTAAAATGTGATCTATTCTTGCAATGGCGTCTTGAAGGTGGTATTTAGTCATGGTATTTGCGGCATTTCCCAAGCCACTTCTAAGTTGCGCTCTTAGGGTCACTAACTCTCCTCTTGCTACTGAACGAATGTCAGATTGAGAGGTGTTTACCGCAGTAGATTTTTGATAACCTCCGTAATCTGGAAGTTTTTTTTGATTTTCCGCAGTCATGAGGTATTCAAGGCGTTCAATATGCCCTTTCTGTAAGTTTCTTCTGTAGGTGTCAATAGAACGTCCTGAATATATTTCAGACCAAATGCCTCTTCTGAGTTCAGACATCATTTGAGTAAGGGTGTACGCCTTACTGCCCATGGCAGTCTCATGCTCTATAAGTCTGGCCATTTTACCTAGGCTTAAAACATTGTGAAGTGTTCTCACCTGCATGGCTCTAATACGGTCTACAGTTCCTGAGTACTCTGTTTTAGAGAAAATCTCTTGGTCCAACATCCACTCTGGAGTATCAAACAATTCTGCTTGTAAGAATTTCATAGCGTCTCGCTGATGTTCTTTGGCTACTGGCGTATATACAGCTCCTTCTTGTTCATAGGTTTTGTGATTTTCGTAAACCCCTCCAATATTGTTAGAGACATGTCCCATGTAGCGGTTAAATTGAGAGAGAACCTGCTCATAAAGCGTTTGTAAATCATCGTAGTCTTTTCCGTTTTCTGCGGTCCACTTTATTAAATTTGGAACTATTCTCTGAAGGTTTTTAATTCCGTAGGTACTTGCTTTCATTGCATTGTCGCCTAAGTCTTCTGTCTGAGAGCTAGGATCTACAACATCTCCTGCTTGTTGGCTACCAAATCTGTAAAGAGGGTCTCCGTCATGGGCCAAAATCCAGCTGTTTAACACAGGTTTTTCTTCTTCTGCTGTTTTGTCAAGAATAGGTCTGTATCCCCATTCTACAGCATATTTGTCATAAATTCCAATATTTGGCATAAGGGCTACTCCTTTGTCTTCTGGTTGTGCTACGTAATTAAAACGCGCATAATCCATAATAGAGGGTGCCGTTCCAAATTTACTGGTAAAACTAGCAGACCTTAACGAATCTACAGCATATGCAGCACTGCTACCCATATTATGTGGCAAACCAAGGGTGTGTCCTACTTCATGAGAAGAGACAAATTGGATGAGACGGCCCATCACTTCATCTTTAAAGGATACGCCTTGAGCTTCTGGATTAATTGCAGCTGTTTGTACAAAGTACCAGTTGCGCAATAAACTCATTACGTTGTGGTACCAGTTAATATCTGATTCTAATATCTCACCACTTCTAGGGTCGCTTACATGGGGTCCGTTGGCGTTAGGAATGGGCGACGCCAAATAACGCACTACAGAATAACGCACGTCTTCTGGAGACCATTCTGGGTCTTCTTCTACTGTAGGTGGGTCCATAGCTATAATAGCATTTTTAAAACCAGCAGCTTCAAAAGCTACTTGCCAGTCCTCTATTCCCTTCTTAATGAAAGGCACCCATTGTTTTGGAGTGGCTCTATCTACATAGTATATAATTTGTTTCTTAGGCTCTACTAGCTCACCTCTATTGAATTTTTCAATATCTGCTTCTTTTACCTCTAATCTCCATCTATCTAGGAATTTAACGGTTTTACTTTCTTGTGCTCCTAAACCATAATCTACTTGTTCACTTTCAAACCATCCTACTCTTCGGTCAAAATAGCGGCGCTTCATGGGTTCCTTAGGTAATAAAATCATAGAATTATTAATCTCTACAGAAATAGATCCCAAACTGCTGTTAGAAGGTGGTTCGCCTGAAAAATATGTTTTTACGTGTCTGGCTTCAATATTTAAGGGATAACTTTTTAAACTCTCTATAAAGCTTCTGTCACTATCTAATCTGCTAACTTTATATTTTTTTTTATAAGACTCTGGCATGCCAAGTGCATTTACGTCTTTATTAAAAAGATCAGTGACATTAATAACGGTAGCAGTAACAATAGAGTCTTTTCTATTAGATTTTACATCAAAAGAATACAATACAGGTTCAAAATTGGAATTCACTACCGCTTCTTTTACAGGTAGTGAGTCATTGGCCACCACGTCATGACTTACAATTCTGAGATAGACCTTATTCCCTTTTTTTTCCCATCTCATGACTTGGGTATTTATTTTACCACCTCCAAAACCTATACCAGCCGCTGTTTTTGCAATGCGGCTTACCATAAGCATTTCTCTTCCCATAAGAGAATCTGGAATTTCATAGAAATACTCCTCTTTAACTTTGTGAACATCAAAAAGACCTTTATCTGTTTTGGCGTCTTTAGTAATGACCTTTGAATAAGCTTGAGGCTCAGTTTTCTCTGCTTTTGCAGGCGCTTCAGAAGGAGTTTTTGTCTTAGATTTTTTCTTGAATATCTGAGCCTGAGCACTGCCTATACTACCCACAATAAGGCAAGTCAAGAGCAAAGATTTGAAGTTTTTTTTAGTCATGTGTGTATGTATTTTGTTTTTAGCTTTTCAAATAACCGAAAAATTGCTTTACTGAAATGTTAAGGAAATCACAAGAAACTGCCATTTTGAATTTTATAAACAGAAATTAAATGAGTCAATTACAGTTTAAAAAAGCAAAGGAATTATAAACTCAAAAAGAAGAATTAATAACAAAACAGCCACCAAATTAAGTATAATACCAGCCTTTACCATGTCTTTCACTTCTATAAAACCACTGGCAAATACAATGGCGTTTGGAGGAGTGGCCATAGGAAGCATAAAAGCACAGCTGCTAGCCATAGTAACAGGTATTAGTAAATAAACAATTGGAATACCCAAACCAATGGCAATTCCAGCTACTACAGGGGCTAAGACTGCAACTAAGGCCACATTACTCATGAGTTCTGTCATAAAAAGCATAAGTACAATTAAGAGTCCTGCTGTCATACTAACGCTAAAATTACCAGCTGCAATGGCTTGTGAAACCCGGTCTACAATTCCAGTAACGGACATTCCATTTGCCAGGGCTAGACCTCCTCCAAACAAAATTAAAATACCCCATGCTAGTTTTTCTGTATCTTTCCATTGTAGTATGAAATCTCCTTTTTTAATATTGAAAGGAATTGAAAATAAGGCAATAGCAGCAAATATGCTAATCATGGTGTCTGTAAGCCCTAAATTAGGGAGTGCAGCGTTTATAAGGGTTCTGAAAATCCAAAGAGAGACGGTCACTCCAAAAATAACCAACACCATTTTTTCTTTAGGGGCTGTTGGGCCTAATTTCGCTAATTCATTTTTTATGACCTCTTTAGAAGCAGTAAAAATTAAACCCTTGCTGGGAAAAATTAGGTGTACTAAGGTAATGTAGCTTAAGGCAATCATAATAATGGAGAAAGGCAATCCAAATGCCATCCATTTAAGAAATGAAATTTCTATTTGGTATTCATTTTCTAAAAGTCCAATTAAAATGGAATTTGGAGGGGTTCCAATCACTGTGGCAATGCCTCCTGCATTAGCAGAAAAAGCAATACCCAGCATGACACTTATAGAAAAATTTTTATCTTTTTGAGTAAAGCCATCTGAATCATCTACAAGTAGCTTAATTACAGACATAGCAATGGGAAGCATGACTACGGCAGTGGCCGTATTGCTTATCCACATGCTTAAAGCGGCTGTAGCAATCATAAAACCCAAGACCACTTTATTGGGTGTGGTACCTGTTATTTTAATAATGTTAAGGGCTATTCTTCTGTGAAGGTTCACTTTTTCTAGAGCCAAAGCCATGACAAAGCCTCCAAAAAAAAGAAAGATGATTGGACTTCCGTAATTATTACCCACCTCTGCAATGGGCATAATATCTAACAAGGGAAAAAGCAACAAGGGGAGCAGTGCAGTTACAGAAATAGATACGGCTTCACTGAGCCACCAAATTACCATCCATAAGGCTACTGCTATGACAGCGTCTCCTTCTTTGCTCAGAAGAGGGGTGGGTAATAAGAGTACTATTAAAAATAATATAGGGCCTAAAAAAAGTCCTAGGCGTTTGCTTGTATTCATCTCTAAAAAAATTTAGCCTAAGCTAGCTTTTTTTAGAGAGAATTAACAAATACTTTAGGAAATTCTAAGATTCTTTTATAGAACAGATTAGAACATCGGCCTGTTTGGCCACAAGAACAAGATTTAATTTAGTGAGGGCCTTTATAGACCTATCCCATGCTTTGCCACTGAGAGCACTGGTATTTTTTAAGTCTAAAAGGGGGGTAGTGCCGGTCTTTTTAAGAAGTTCAAATATTAATTTTTCGTCATCTGAAAGCGTTATAGTTTTTCTTTCTGGGCGCATTTGAGGGAAGAATAACACCTCCTGAATAGAAGCGTTGTTAGTCATGAGCATGACAAGACGGTCTATCCCAATCCCTATACCAGAGGTAGGGGGCATTCCGTATTCTAAGGCTCTTAAAAAGTCTTGGTCTATAAACATTGCCTCGTCATCTCCTTTTTCTGAAAGAGCTAATTGGTCTTCAAATCTGGCTCTTTGGTCAATAGGGTCATTCAGCTCAGAATAAGCGTTGGCCAACTCTTTTCCATTAACCATGAGTTCAAAGCGCTCTGTAAGTGATGAGTCTGAGCGGTGTTCTTTGGTAAGAGGGCTCATTTCTTTTGGATAGTCTGTAATAAAAGTAGGTTGTATATAGTGGTGCTCACAACATTCTCCAAAAATTTCATCAATTAATTTACCTATACCCATACTCTCACTCACTTCTATTTTTAAGGATTTTGCTACGCCTGCTAAGGCGTCTCTATCTAAGCTCGCCACCTCATGTCCGGTGTGAATCTTAATGGCTTCTAAAATGGGAATTCTAGGGTATGGCGCTTTAAAATCTATGATATTTTCCCCTACTGTAATGGCAGTAGCTCCGTTAGATTCTATTGCAATGGTCTCTAAAAGTTTTTCTGTGGTGTCCATCATCCAGAGATAGTCTTTGTAGGCAACATATAGTTCCATGACCGTAAATTCTGGATTGTGGGTGCGGTCCATGCCTTCATTTCTAAAATCTTTAGAAAACTCGTAAACCCCGTCAAAACCACCTACAATTAATCTTTTTAAGTATAACTCATTGGCCACTCTTAAATAGAGGGGCATGTTTAGAGCGTTGTGGTGTGTGACAAATGGCTTTGCAGAAGCACCCCCAGGGATGGGTTGTAGTATAGGCGTTTCCACCTCTAAGTAGCCGCTATCATTAAAAAACTTACGAATGCTATTGGTGATTTTTGTTCTTTTAATAAAGGTATCCTTCACCTTGGGGTTTACTATTAAATCTACATAGCGTTGTCTGTATCTGAGTTCTGTGTCTTGAAACTCATCGTGTACTTTTCCTTCCGCATCTGTTTTTGGCAAAGGCAATGGCCTTAGAGCTTTGCAAAGAAGTGTAAAATTTTTAACTAAGATTGTTTTCTCACCTACCTGGGTGGTAAATAAGACGCCTTCAATACCTAGAATATCTCCTAAGTCTATTAGCTTTTTAAATACTTCGTTATATAAAGATGAATCTGGTGTACGGTCTATTTCATCTCTATTAAAATATAATTGAATGCGTCCTTTGCTGTCTTGAATTTCAGCAAAAGAAGCTTTTCCTTGTAGCTTTTTTCTCATTACCCTACCAGAAACTACTACGCTTTTACCGGTTTCATAATGGTTTTCAATGTCAGATGACATGGTGTTTACAGGGTATAAAGCTGCCGGATAAGGATCAATTCCTAAAGCCTTTATTTTGGCTAATTTTTCTCTTCTTACAATTTCGTGTTCAGTCAGTTGCATGGGTGATAATTAAAGAGGTAAATATATGAACTTAGTGTGAAATATGCAGCCCTCTTGTAACAATATAAGGCTTGTTGCGTCTAAAGCGTGGTACATTATTTTTTTTTAAATTTTGAGTATGAGTTTTTGGCGGGTTTTATTGGCTATTCTTTTTCCACCGCTTTCAGTAATTGGAAGGGGCTGTGGCTCCATTCTCATAGTTTTTTTACTAACCTTGTGTGGTTGGGTGCCTGGAGTGATTGCAGCCTTAGTGATTTTGAATAATCCAAATGATTAAAATAATGCCTTAAATCTTATATTTGTTCTATGAACAAAAAGATTGCTTTAGAGGATTTAGGCCTTAAAGATTACAAAGAAGCTTGGGAACACCAAGAAGCTCTTTTTGCCCATACAGTTGCTGTTAAAGTAAACAATAGAAGAAATGGCGGCACAGACCCTACTCCCAATCACTTTATATTTGTAGAACACCCCCATGTTTTTACACTGGGTAAAAGTGGTGACATTTCTAATTTATTGGCCTCTAGTGCAATGTTAAAAGAGAAGGGTGCTAGCTTTTATAAAATAAATAGAGGGGGAGACATTACCTATCACGGCCCAGGGCAAATTGTAGCCTATCCTATTTTAGATTTAGAAAACTTTTTTACAGATATTCATAAATACCTGCGCTTGTTGGAAGAATCTGTCATTCTTACGCTTGCTCATTATGGAATTGTAGGCAGCCGTTCTCCGGGAGAAACAGGTGTTTGGTTAGATGTGGGCACTCCTTTTGCTAGAAAAATATGTGCCTTAGGCGTTAGGGCCAGCCGCTGGGTAACCATGCATGGTTTGGCGCTAAATGTCAATGTAGATTTAGGTTATTTTGACCTTATGATTCCCTGCGGAATTAAAGGCAAGGCGGTGACTTCTATGGCTGCTGAATTGGGAGGTATTCCACAAGATATTGAAAAGGTAAAATCATTATTACTTCAAAATTTCTTAGCCCTTTTTGAGGGGTCTTTATAAGGAGCTGTTATTGAAGTTCCATTCCTTATGCATAGAATGATGGGTAAAGCTCTTTCTTATTTTAGTTGCTAATTTTATATACAATTAGGGAGTCCTCATTGTCCTTGGTCAATATTTCTAGATTTCCATCTAAATCCATATCTACTAAATCTATGGCTTCACTTCCAAATACAGGAAACTTGTGAATGGGAGTCAGGTTTTCATTAAAGAGATAGACCTTGTTATTTTGAATATCTGTAATGGAGATATAGATTTTTTTATTGATTTCAAAAATTTTTGGGAGGGTATATACACCAAAATCTAGGACAGCCTTTTCTCCTTTGCTAAATAATATGTTGTCTTCTAACACTACTAATTGGTTTTTGTAATGAGTAGTTTTATGAGTGGCATTTACTCTTAGGGACTTTGTTTTTTCCTTTCCGTCAGGGTCTATTTGAATGAGGTTTCCTTTTAAATCTGTAAATGCAAAAGTTCCTTCATACAGCATGATTTCATTATCTGAAAAAGCGTACTTTTTTGTATTTTTAATTCTGGTTTCCCCTGTTCTGCCTAAGAGGTCTATTTGGCCGTGAATCCCCCTTAAAACTATAAAATCAGCTCCCTTTATTTTAAAGTGTTTGGGCGCTTCTATTAGCTCACTATTGGTTTTGCTAAAAGTAAATCCTTTTACTTTTTCTCCTCTGTTGTCATACATATAGATGTTTTTCCCCTGAGAAAAAACAAAACGGTATTCTCTTGTACTGTCATAATCAAAGACTGATAGAGCTCCTAGGGAAGCTCCCTTAAAATTTTGTTTAAAGGGTTTTACTTCTGTACCGTTTCTGTCTATAATAAGCCATTGGTCCTCTGTTGTGAATGCGAGTTGTAACCGCCCATTTTTATAAATATCTACTTGTACTACTTTTCCTTGAATGGGGCTGTTGAGCTGTTTTTTCCAAAGTAGTTTCCCTTTGTTATCTATAAGGTATAACAGGTGCTTCTGGTCCTGTACTAAAATATCTTGCTCTTTGTTTTTATGGTTTTCTACCCATTGAAGCGTTTTACCTAAAGGAGCCTCTAAATTGACAGTAAATAAGGGAGTAACAGAAGTTTCATTTAATGTAGGAGCAATTTCTAATATTGCTAAATGTTGGTGAAAAAAACCTTGGTCTGCCACCCACTGAGAAGCAAAGACTTCTAAATGGTCTTTTTTACTGCTACTAGACAATAAAAACTGGTAAGGTTCACTTGCTTTGAAGGGGCTTTTATGAGACTCATAAAATAATAAACTGGAATTCTCTGCAAGTGTTTCCTTTGATTTTATGTAAGCATGGTTGTTGGCTAGAGTTGTCTTGGTGTTCATATTTCCAATTACGGTTTGAATATCTGATAGGCTAGAGCCCACAACAAAACTTTGGTCTATTAGACACCCAAAGTTGGCTTGGACTTTGTCTATTAGGGGAGAAAAAATGTCACTAATAATTTCACCCATGTTCATTTGGTGTATGGAGGTTCCTTGGTAGGTGACAACAGCTCTTTTTTGCTTCATTAAAAAGGCTTCTGTGTTTTGAGTGTCACTTAAATGTATTATGCCTATATAATTTTTGTTTAGCCTAAATTGAGACACTTCTACTGCTTGCTTAAAAAGCGTATCCATTGGCTCAGATCTGTTGAGATATTTTCTTTGCTGAATTTCAAAATCTTCATAATTTGAAATGTTGTATGCCCATATTTTGTCTGCGCTATCCGGAATATATTCTGGGCTTTTTAAATAGGAGGGGCGGCTGCCTTTAAATAAATTTAAAAAATAGGGAAGGCTATCATTTTGAGAATTAAACCCATGAAAGTCTATTTTTTTGTTTTCATAACTAGTATTTAAAACCCCCCATTTTCCAAAGTGTTTTTCAGAGAAAGGAATAAAGTTATTAGTAGCTAGCCAACTGTTTTGGTCTAGAGAAAAATAGAGGGCCTCTTCCTTAGAAACTCTAAATAACGCCAGCAATTCTTTTGAATATTTTTTAATATCCCAAGATCTAATGGCATTTTCTATCATGAGTTTGGAAGAGCTGTACAGTACTTCTTGGTTAATTTGCGTGCTGTACAGTAAAAATTCTTTATCGGCTGAATTTGAAAGGCCATTTTCTAGGGCATAAGAAACAATAGTATTAGACTCATAAGCACTAGTAGCTCTAAAAAAGGTATTTTTAAGCGTAACAGCGTCTTTTTGACTTACAAAGAGAAAATCTATTTGATTTTTGCCAATCTCCCTCAAGCTTATAATAGCGGGGTCTACAGATGAAATATTTAAAAGACTTTGATATAGTACTTCGCTATTTTTAAAAGAGGCCTTTGATATGAAATTTTGGAAAGCTGAATTGTTTATCAAGTTATTTTTTAAAAGACTAAAATTTTCTGTTCTAATAATAAAGCTTGCCTGCTCTGGAACGTGTACGAGTAAAGGAAATTCTTTTAGAATGGTGGGTTTGTTACAAGCGCTAATGAACAAGGTCAAAAGTCCAAAAAAGTAAGATTTCATTGGGTGTGTTTTCTAAAGCATTAAATCAAAGGTAGTATTAAAAGCCTAAACTTTGCATTGGGTTTAACAGTCTAAATGTTTTTCTATGGTAGGGACTTAGCCCATAGGAAACAATTCCTAATCTGTGTTTTTTTGTAGGGTATCCTTTGTTTTGGTTCCAACTGTATTGAGGATATTCTACATGTAGGGTTTCCATAAACAGATCTCTTTCTGTTTTAGCTAAGATGGAAGCTGCAGCAATACTGCTGTAAATCCCATCTCCTTTAATAACAGTGCGGTAAGGAATGTCTAAATAAGGTTTAAACCTATTCCCATCTACAATGATAAATTCTGGACGGATTGTAAGGGTCTCTATGCATTTGTGCATGGCCATTATAGAAGCATTTAAAATATTAATTTCATCTATGACCATATGGCTAATATGAGCCACAGCATATGCTAGCGCCTCTTGTTTTATGATTGGAGCAAGTAAGGCCCGTTGTTTTTTATTTAACTGTTTTGAGTCATTTAAAAGAGGGTGTTTAAAGTGAGGTGGCAGTATAACAGCTGCTGCTGTAACTGGGCCTGCCAGACATCCTCTACCGGCCTCATCTGTGCCAGCAACCACTAATTTGGTGTCGTAATAACTAAGCATTTAAAACGTTTGATATTATATTAATGTTAAATTATTAACAAATAAAAATCATTTTTTAATACTATTTGCCATTATTTATGAATATAAATACAAAATAACAGCTATTGTATTAATTTATGATAAAAATGCGCTTAGGATACTAAAAACAACCTCTTTAAGGGTGATTAAATTTGCAGTAATAACAATTTTTATCCATTTTTGTTGTCAATTAACTAAATTTAAATAAATGAAATTAAACTTAACTCAGCTTTTAACATCTTTTATGATGTTATGCTTTGTTTTCTCTTTCGCTCAAGAGAAAACAGTTTCAGGAAAAGTGACGGACCAAAATGGTGCTCCATTACCAGGAGTATCTGTGTTGGTAGTAGGTACCATTAATGGTACTCAGTCAGATTTTGACGGTATATATACTATTACAGTGGCAACTGGTGCCACTTTACGTTTTAGCTATATAGGCCAGAAAACAAAAAATGTAAAAGTAGGTACTTCTAACACTATAGATGTAGCGTTAGAAGAAGATGCTCAGGCATTAGAAGAAGTGATTGTTACTGGTTTTGGTAACGTATCTAAACAATCTTTTGCTGGATCTGCAAAAGTAGTGGCAGGAGAAAATATTTCTCAGAAGTCTTTTACAAACGTTTCTCAAGCACTTGCTGGAGAGGTAGCGGGTGTTTCTGTTTTTAATACTTCAGGACAGCCTGGTAGTGTTTCTACAGTGAGAATACGTGGTTTTGGTTCTGTAAATGGAAGCCAAGACCCCCTTTATATTGTAGATGACGCACCATTTGGAGGCTCATTAAATGATATCAATCCAAATGACATTAAATCTGTAACAGTACTTAAAGACGCTTCTGCCACTTCATTATATGGGGCAAGAGGTGCCAATGGGGTAATTGTTATTACCACAAAAAGAGGTAAAGATGTTGGTGACAACATTAGTGTTTCTGTTAAAACAGGAACTAACTACCAAGGAGTAGGACGTTATGAGACCATTCAATCTCCAGACGAGTTTATGGGTATTTCATGGCAAGGGATCTACCAAAGAGGCCTCATTGGCAATGATGGTGACAGAAACGCAGCCATTGCTTATGCCAATGCCAACTTATTTGAAGGAGCCAATGCAGGTATCTCTGACATTTCTCCAGTGTACAATATGTGGAATACAAGTAATTCTGGGGCACAAGGGGTTTCTGAATTAATAGATCCAGCTACTGGAACTGTTAGACCAGGTGTGTCTAGAAGATATACGCCAGAGCGTTGGGAAGATTACGCATTCCAAAATTCAAACAGAACAGAGGCCAACGTTACTATTTCTAATAGTTCTGAAAACTCTTCAGTATACACTTCTTTTGGTTTTATAGATGATATAGGATACGCTTCTAACACAGACTACAGCAGATTAAATGCACGTGTGGCTGCTACTAATAAATTTGGAGACTTCATTAATATGGATACCTCTTTAAATTATACGCAGAGTGAGACCAACAACAATGGTACAGGATCTTCTTCTTCTTCTCAGTTTTGGTGGATAGACAACTTACCATCTATTTATCCTCTATTTACAAGAGACGCAGCAGGTCAAAAAATAGAGGATCCCATTTATGGAGGCTTTTTATATGACTATGGTTTAGAAGATGGTAGAGGTTTTGGATTTGCCACCAATGGGGTAGCAGACTCTCAGATTGCAGTAGCTAGAAGTAAGGCCAATTCTGTAAACTTTAACAATGATACTAAAGTAACTCTAGCTAAAGGCCTGGTATTGCAAAATAACTTTGCATACCAATACTTTATGAG
>Ga0209491_10003427_pt1 | contig 26212 bp, 22 predicted proteins | sample BON02_FD_187213 | JGI IMG/M metagenome (GOLD analysis project Ga0209491, IMG submission 187213) | Freshwater microbial communities from Lake Bonney liftoff mats and glacier meltwater in Antarctica - BON-02 (SPAdes) (version 2) | ecosystem: Environmental > Aquatic > Freshwater > Ice > Glacier...
TTATGGTGATTGTCGCGACCATGCTCATCATTTTGGCTGTAGCGACTAGTCGTGTTGCCACTATCTCAAGGCTATGGGGCGGCGTTTTTGTGTGTGTATACATTGCTTATATTGTGTATGTTGTGCAACGCTAATTAGCGGGCTTGCTCAAACTTTTGGCATAGTGCAAACACACCATGAAATCTGAAATAACACCACTTTAGGGCCATTGTCAGCGCTGGTGGCCGGCTATATGATCATCGGCCTCGGGGTACTGTAACCGCAGAATATTTACCCGCCGAATCCGGCACAGCCCGCTTGAACAGTGATGGGATGTATCCCCCTCATAAAAGCAAGTCATCAAAGGGGATACCACAGCATGGAAACGTTCATGTCAGCTGATGCCTGGATCACGCTGCTTGTGGTGCTGTGCAGCCTGGCTTTCCTGGTCAGCAATCGCTTCGCTCCTGAGATAGTGCTATTAGGGTCACTGACTGTTCTGTTGCTGACGGGTGTGCTCAATACATCACAGGCGCTTGCCGGGTTCTCCAACCCAGGCCTGATAACGGTGGCTGTACTGTATGTTGTGGTGGCCGGACTGGTGGATACGGGCGCAGTGCAGGCATTTGGTTCAAGGTTGCTCGGCAAGCCGCGCAGTATCGTTGGCGCGCAAACACGTTTGATGTTGCCGGTGATGGGCTTGAGTGCGTTTTTGAACAATACGCCAGTGGTGGCCATGTTGGTGCCAGTAGTGGAGGAGTGGTGTCGGCGCCACGGGCTATCCGTCTCTAAACTGATGTTGCCCCTTAGCTATGCCGCCATCCTCGGAGGCTGTTGTACGCTCATCGGGACTAGCACTAACCTGATTATTCACGGTTTGGTGTTGGAGCATACCGACCTTGGCAGTATGGGTTTCTTTGACATTGCGGCGGTGGGTGCTCCTGTGGCGATACTAGGGTTTCTGTATGTGATCACCGTCCAGCGGTGGTTGCTTCCGGAGCGTATACCCCCTCTATTACAGGGTGAAAGTGTCCGCGAGTACACTATTGAGTTTATGGTGAGCCGCGGCAGTTCGCTGATCGGCAAGAGTATCGAGCGGGCAGGACTGCGACATTTACCCGGCGTTTTCCTCGCCGGAATATGGCGCAACGACAACGTTATCGTAGCGGTATCGCCCGCAGAAGTCCTGTTGGCTGATGACCGCCTGGTGTTTGTCGGCGCGGTCAACTCGGTGGTCGAACTGGTGCGCCACCCCGGTCTGATCCCGGCACCCGAAAATCTGTTTGATCTGGCCACGCCACGCAGCAATCGCCAGCTTATCGAGGTCGTGATTTCTGCCATCTGCCCGATGGTGGGTCATACCATTCGCGATGCGAAATTTCGCTCACAGTATGACGCGGTGGTCATCGCCGTAGCCCGCAATGGCGAGCGCATTGACGGCAGGATCGGCGACATCATATTGCATGCCGGCGATACGCTCTTGTTGGAGGCGCGTCCTGCCTTTGTGCAGCAGCAGCAACACAACCGTGATTTTCTGCTGGTTCACCCGCTGCAGGGGGAGGCTGTGCCGCGCCACGACCGCGCGTGGTTGGCGGGATCAATACTGCTGGGTATGGTGGCGCTGGCAACAACGGGTTGGCTGTCCATGCTGGAGGCGGCGCTGCTGGCGGGCGGCTTGATGCTGGTAACACGTTGCACCAGTGCGGTCTCGGCGCGCGCGAACATCGATTGGTCGGTGCTGGTGATGATCGGCGCATCGCTGGGTCTGGGAAGTGCGCTGGAGGTGAGCGGTGCAGCGAATGCCCTTGCCTCTGGTGGTCTCTCACTGGTGGGCGAAAATCCGTGGCTGGCCCTGCTGGTGATCTACGCGCTAACCACCTTATTGACCGAGATTATCACCAACAATGCTGCGGCCGTGCTCATGTTTCCGATTGCGCAGGCCGCTGCAGAATCACTGGGAGTATCATTGTGGCCGTTTATCGTATGCCTGATGATGGCGGCGTCCGCGAGTTTTGCAACGCCCATTGGCTACCAGACTAATTTGATGGTCTATGGGCCCGGCGGATATCATTTTACCGACTATTTGCGCATCGGGCTGCCGCTCAATATAGTTCTTGGGCTGGTAACCGTGTTGCTTGCGCCACTGATCTGGCCATTTAGTTAGTTTACGCTAAAGGTAGAGCGAGCACGTAATGGCTCGCTCTCCGTGTTTACACTGCGGCTATTTCGCCACTGCAACAGCTTTGTAGATATCTGAAAAAAGCACCGCGCGCTCATCAATAACGATGGGTGTGTGCAGGCGGCGTGCAATGCCATAAGCCGACACGATACCCCGTATTGAAGCGTTGTGCGTCTCCACCACCACCACATGCTGTTCGCCATACTTCTTCATTCGGGCGAGCACGTCCCCAATGCTTGAGAGTTGGAACTTCTGGAAGTCAATGGCCCGTAATCGATTTCGAGGAGTCATCACAAACTGCACAGTAAGTTCTTCGCGTCGAAGTTTGGATACGCCCATCTCCTTGATGACTTTTTCCGAGACGAGGTCATCGAGTGAGATGACCCCCCGAAATGATTCCTGTGCATCGATAACCAGAAACATTTTGATATGAGTCCTGCGCATGATTTCACGCGCCTCATCTATCGAGGTATTTTGCTCCATCATCAGTGGATGTTGCTGCTTGAAGTCGGTGAATACCTCTAGTGCGGGACTGTGTAGGTCCAGTTCCACAATATTTTGCGGGCGCTGGATATCCCGAATATTAGTAGTAAAAAGGGGTTCCGCTTCTGTGAATACAGACATAACAGTATGCTCCAGGCCGGACCCAACGGAACGTGGCAGAGCGCATAAGGACGCGCTTAACACTGTGGTCACTCCGGCCAAAAAAAATGTAAAAGGTAAGGTTTTTTACGGAAGGAATTCAGTGCTTGGGAGGGGCGCGCGCCTGGCTGAGAGTGAATGCTGTCTGTATTACTAAAGAGACACTCGCCGAACGTGCCGGAGATTCGCTCGAGGAGGGCTGAGGTAGCCACTCAGGCGCGGGCTGAAATTTTGGTTTCTGGTCAGCAAGTTTATCTGGAAATAAGCTCTCAAGGCCGTTAATCGTCGGCTGAGGGGTAGAGAGTAGACTGTCTTTTGCGGTGATCGAACCGAAACCGTCGGGTGAGATCAAAACAGAGATCAGGACAAAAAATGCCGTGTTAAGAAAAGCTTTTAGTGTATTCGCGTTCACCAGTCTTTGAGGGTGTACCTGCCTCCGGGCAATACTGCATTACTGTCCTAATCGAGTATAGGCCATGGCGCTATCGATCATAGTGGCCAGGTCAAAATATTATTGGCAGTTTTGCGGATAAATTTAAAATGCCGCTTTTCTGCCGTCTTCGGAGGCGGCACAAGTGCGCCCCGGAGGGGCTCGTCACATCACCTCAGATCACATCACATAGTGAGTATGAGTAAATATCCCACAGAGTAAGCGCCGATCAGGTGGGGCGTGTAGCGCAGGTAGCTCATAAACCCCAGGCCTTCAATTTTGCTCATCATCAACACGCCGGACGCGGAACCGACCGCCAGTAACGACCCCCCTACACCCACGCAGTACGTGAATCCCAGCCAGTCCGTCAGTGGCATTTGCAGATTGGATTTCAACACGGCCGACGTTAGCGGTACGTTATCGATGACGGCTGAGAGGCCACCGATCATGAAATTGGCGACACTGGGAATAAACAGCGTGTACAGATGCGTAATACCCTGCAAAGCCCCGATTTCTTTCAGCATTCCAACGATCAGAAGGACTCCGAGGAAAAACAGCAGGGTATCGAATTCGATCTTGCGAATGTAGTCGATGATGGGCATGTCCGACTCGTCACGGCGCATGAACCGCGCCAACAGGAAAACAATGGACAGGCCGAAGATGAAGATCAGCAGCGGCGGCACATGCATGAACAGGTTAATACCCAGCGTCGACACGATGGTAGCCAAAAATATGACAGCCACGCAGATATCGAACCGCGTAATCTGCGTGATGACACGCTGCGGGGCCAGTCGACCTTCGAAGCCTGGCATCAAAATGAACGCCAGTAGCAAGCAGGCAATCAGGCCGGGTAACACAATAACAAACAGGTCGCTGATGCCTACCTTGCCGGACGTAAAGATCATCAGCGTGGTCACATCGCCTGTGATGAGCGCTGCGCCGCCGGAGTTAATGGAGAACACTGCCAGCACGGCGAGTTTGATATTGCTGCTGGTATTGAGGCGCAGAGACTGGATCAGGGCGATCATAACCAGCGTGGTGGTAATGTTGTCGCAGAAGGATGAGAGGATGAACGCAAATAGCGCCAGGCCCGGCAGCAACGCTTTTTGTGGCATGCTGCTGGGCAGCAGGCGATACACTGCGGATTCAACCATGCCGTGCTGATTCAAATAGGCAACGAAGGTCATGGCGGCGAACAGGAACAACCATAAAGAGGCGATATCGAGAATGTTTTCGGAAAATGCGCTCTCTACGGACTCGTGATCGGCAGCACCGACGAACAGCAGTATCCAACAAAGCGTGCCAAGGAACAGCGTGGATTTGGCCTTGTTAATATGAATAACGTCCTCAAGTACGATGGCCATAAAGGCCAGAACCGCCAAAAGGATCAATATCGAGTTAAGCATCCGCGTATTTTCCGCACCAGAGTCAGCCGCTAGGGCCACAGGGGCGGCGATAGTACACGCAATAACGGGCGTCCTGATAGCGTGCAGATTTCACAGTTAAACCCTGCCAAAGTGCTTAACAGGACAAAGCTTGTTGGAAACATCGTTATTTGCAGGGGGGTGCTGGCAATTGAGCCGGTCTAACGCTACGGTGCGCAGCAGGCAGGGCGCGACGTCTGCGGTGGGAACCGGTCCGCAAGCTTCGCCGAGGCAACTACTCAGTACAAGTAAACAGGGGAAATCCAATGGCAAATACGGGCTTACAACTTCGTTCCACAGTGAAGAACGACAACACGCTGGAACTCACACTGGTGGATGAGCCCATTCCCCACCCCGGCCCGAATGACGTGTTGGTGCAGATAGAGGCTGCACCGCTAAACCCCTCCGATCTTGGTTTATTGTTTGGCCCAGCGGATATCAGTACCGCCAGAGCGTCGGGTACTGCCGAGAGGCCCATTCTCACCGCTGATATTCCGCCGCAGATGATGAGAATGGTGGCGGCGCGTGTAGGGCAATCGCTGGCCGTGGGGAACGAGGCTGCAGGTACTGTCATAGCCGCAGGTGAATCTGACGCCGCTCAGGCGCTGATGGGCAAGCGGGTGGGGATTATCGGCGGGGAGATGTACAGCCAGTATCGCTGCGTCAACGCCTTTATGTGCCTGCCATTGGAGGAGGGGACTACAGCCGCCGAGGGCGCTTCATGTTTCGTCAATCCCCTTACGGCGCTGGCGATGGTCGAGACCCTGCGCATGGAAAATCATAAGGCATTGGTACATACGGCTGCGGCTTCCAACCTCGGCCAGATGCTCAATCGTATCTGTATCAATGAGGGCATCGCGCTGGTCAATATTGTGCGTAAAACTGAACAGGAAGATATCCTCAAGGCGCTGGGGGCAACGTACATTATCAACTCAGGCGGCGATAGTTTTTACGATCATCTAACCGATGCCATTACCGAGACCGGCGCCACGCTGGCGTTTGATGCCACCGGCGGTGGCAAACTGGCCAGCCAGATCCTTTCCAGCATGGAAGCGGCGGCGGTGCGCAATATGACTGAATACAGTCGCTACGGCAGTGATGTATTCAAGCAACTGTATATCTACGGCGCGCTTGATCGCAGTGCCACGGTGTTAACACGCGATTTCGGATTCTCCTGGAGTCTCTCGGGTTTTCTGCTGACGCCTTTCCTGCAGAAGGTGGGCATCGAGAAGAGTCTGCAGATGCGCGCGAAGGTGGCGGCAGAGATAAAAACTACTTTCGCCAGCCATTACACACGGGAGGTGTCGCTGGCCGAAGCGCTGTCGCTCGACGCTATTGCGGTGTATGGCAAACAGGCAACCGGAGAGAAGTATCTGATCACGCCACAGGAATGACAGACAGCTCAGCGGCTCACTTCGAGGGACCAGGGCTCGAACTCGGCACAGCCGATGTCCTCGTAGCCCTTTTTGTTCCAAACGTCGGCACCGGCGTTTGCCAACAGGAATAGTTGGACATAAAGCGCACACCGCGCGCGCAGGTCCGCAATGCCAGTATCGTTCGTAACGCGTTCTTTCAGCATGCCCACCGTCATAGGTTCTTTCACCATGCGCAGGCCGCCATCGGCGGCAGTATCCAGCAGCATCAGGTTGGGTCGTTGTCCCTCGTTGTCCCACGCCTGCCAGAGCGGAAGAGCACTGCTGCGCCCGCGCCCCGGTGCTCCGGTGTCGGCAAACTCAGACCAGTAGCTGCGCATTTGCGCGCCTAGCAGATCACGCCCTGGGATGTTGTCACTGTTGTAAAGGCCCGGCACCTTGATGCCATCTTCAAAGTCATTGAAGATGTAGCCGACTTCGAGTCCGTGCCCTGCGCCTAACAGTTCACTGTAATCGACCAGCCAGTTCTTGCCGCCTTCATCCCAGTCCCAGCGGTAAGCGTAGACCGCTTGTCCGCCGTTGTTTGAAATTATTCTGGCGACACCATCAACGGCCAACGCTTTCCAGTTGTCGCTGAGGTAGGCTGCCAATGCATTGTAGGCCTGCGGATCTTTTATCTTCGGAATAAAGCCCAATTTTAGATCCACGAATTCCGGATTCTGCGCCAGGAAAAGTTTCATTTCGTCGCGGTTGGTGCCAGTGATCAGTGGCACGCTGTTGTAGCGCTTGGGGTCGCGAAACAGCGTATAAAGTGTTTCCCTGGGCAGCACTGTGCCGTCCCGGAAGCTCTGCGGTGCACTGTACATGCCCGCGCCGCCACTGATGCCTTCAAGAACCTCTTCAGTGCTGCGGGAGTACATGAAACGGCGCAGCTCATCGCCGGACATCGAGGTCTGTAAGGATTTTGCCTCATCCTCGTTCGCGGCCCGGCCTGCGTGTTGCAGCTGTAGCGACAGCCATTCGCGGGAGCTCAGCTTCATCCCCGGTTGCGCTGCATCGTGGAAGTTTTCTGCGCGCCAGCGCGGTGTTGTGCTTACCGAGCCACTTTGCGAAATTGCGCGCTGAAACAAGCCCTTTGCAAGTGGTGATGCCATCAGTGAATAGACGTTGCGGCCGCCGGCAGACTCGCCAAAGATGGTGACCTTGTTGGGGTCGCCGCCAAAATTGGCGATGTTGTCCTGCACCCACTGGAGCGCCGCAATCATATCCAGATTGGCGTAGTTGCCGCTTCCGTCCAGCGTGTCACGGCCTTTGCCGCGCAGGGCCGGGTGGCTCATCCAACCGAAAAAACCCAGTCGATAATTGAGGGTAACCAGCACCACCTGCTCGCCTGCGGCAAGTTTATTGGCGGCGTAGGTGTTCGCCGTGCCGATGGTATTACCGCCGCCATGAATCCAGAACATTACAGGGCGTTTTTCGGAATCTGCAGTGCTGTAGCCGCGCGGAGACCAGACATTGAGGTAGAGACAGTCTTCACTGCCAACCACTGCGCCACTGTCGTCGGGCAGACCGTCTAGCGGCCCCGATAACTGTGCACACGGATCGCTAAACGCGATGGTCTCTCGTGGGGTGCCCCAGGGTTCTACCGGTTGTGGCGCCCGCCAGCGTAAGTCTCCGATGGGCGCTGCGGCGTAGGGTATGCCTAACCATGCAAAGGTATTATCGGCGTCTTTGCTGCCCACTACCTGGCCTGCAAGGGTGGAGCGCTGTGTGTCGGGATTTGCCGCTCGCACGGCGCGCTCGCGGTTGGGTGACGGCCAGTAGTAGGCCGCAACAACAGCAAACAGGAGCAGTGTCACAGCAGCGAGGATCTTCTTCATGGCGCTAGTCCTTTACCTGCGGTGTGGGCGTCAGACGCTCCCTTGCGCACCGAGGCTATGCCTGAACAAATGCTAGGGATTGCCCGGCCATTCTTCTGTAGGAATAAAAGGATACAGAGCAAGTCGGATACCCTCCTGCACACTGTTCTCATTATCCATGATGCTGCGCCGGCGTATGTAACGGCCTTTGGAGGATCGACTGTCGATCGCATCCGTAGCGTCGATACCACCGCGGCTCGAAAATACCGGCTCGAGTTGCATGTTGTAGACCGTCACTTGCAGCGACACCACGGCGGCCAGCATATTCCAGTCAAACTCTGCATTGACACTGTTGCCAGGCCCCTGCAGGGTCGGTGTGCGCGATACGCCATCCCAGCGTGCGATGTGCTTGAGTCCCTCGCTGAAGGCGACTTCAAATTCCACCAGATCGGTAAAGATGAAGGCGTCGAGTTTGCCTGATTTTTCCATCTCGTCGCGGACCTGGTGCATAATCAGCGCGAAGGTTTTGCGATTCAGTTTGCCGCTGGTCGGGTCGACCGGGTTGCCAAAAGCGCGTTCCGCGGTATTCCAGTGCTGCTCGAAATCACGCTGTGGCAGAACCTTGAAGCCATTGTCTTTCAGATATTGAGCCACCTGCGCATCGATGCGCGGTGCTTCTTTTTCCAGGTAATTACGGGATGACGTGCCCAGGTTCACATGGGCGATCACTACGGTCTTTATCGGGTTGGCGTCCAACTCAGCCTGGTTGATCTGGTAAGGAAAGGTGGTCGGGTTATAGGCAGGAGTGCTGCTGCAGGCGGAGAGTAGCGTGGTTGCCGCAACAAAAACAGCGAGATGGCTAAGTGATAGTAGGCGACGCATACAGTATTCCAATCCATTATAGTACCGGGCATGGTAGCAAAATCTGTCAGGGGACACAGTGCTAAATGGCAATACAATTATTTGTCAAACGAGCGGGAGCAGGGCCGGCAGTGGTGTTGTTGCATGGCTTGTTCGGTGCCGGTGGCAATTTGGGTTCGTTGGCTCGCGCCTTACAGGGCGCCTTCACTGTGTTCAGCGTTGATCTGCCCAGCCACGGCAAGTCCGACTGGCTATCGCCTCTGAGCCTGGCGGCGATGGCGAGTGCTGTGCAGCAGTGCATGGATGTGCAGGGCATGTCTGCGGCACATTTTGTCGGCCACTCGCTGGGAGGTAAAGTCGCAATGCAACTGGCCCTGCAGAGTCCGAAGCGCGTGCAGTCATTGGTCGTGGCGGATATTGCCCCGGTCAGCTATACGCCGAGCCATGAAACGGTGTTCGCCGCGCTGGAGTCTGTTGTCGCATTGCCCTGCGCCAGTCGCACGGAGGCCGCGACGCGCATGGCTACGCATCTTGGGGAAGAGACCGTAATCCAGTTTCTGTTGAGCAGCCTGCACCGCGATGGGCAGGGAATTTACCACTGGCGCTTCGATCTGGACGGGCTGCGTGCCGACTATCGTGCATTGCTCGCGGCTCCCGAAGGCGGCTCGATGTACTCTGGCCCGGTGCTGTTCATCAAGGGCGCGAACTCTGACTATATTGCGGAGCAACACTGGCCAGCGGTGCAGGCGCTTTTCCCCTCGGCAACGGTAAAGGTCATGCCGGGCTGTGGGCACTGGCTACACAGCCAGAAGCCACAATTGTTCAACGGCATTGTCGCGCGCTTCCTTGCGCCGCAGGAAGGACGTAAGCTAAGCAAAGCTTTTTCCAACCAACCACTGAATGAGAGATAGATCGCTGTGAACTTTAGCTTGGGGAATGTAGTCGCTCTCTTCGTGCTCGGCATGCTCTGTTTGCATTTTCTCGGGTCTGTTCGGGTACGCGAGTTGGCCGTGCAGGCGGTGGTCCGCGCCAGCAAGCGCGACGACTTCCAGCTACTTGACCAGTCAGTGCATGTGCAGCGTCTTTCAATGAGCCGCGATGACACTCGGCGGTGGCGGATATGGCGGCAGTATCGATTTGACTACAGCTATGATGGCGTAGAGCGCCGCCAGGGTCATGTAATCATGCTGGGTAAGCAGTTGCAGTCTGTCATAGTATCCGAGAGAGCCCCGGTACTGCATTAGCGTCGGCGGTGGCTTGTAGGAGCAAGCTGCCGACGCTGAAGAGTTCTTCAGATATTTACTTTTTAATCTGCGATTCCAGCATATTAGCCACTTTCTGCCCGTAGGGTGGCAAGGTGCCTGCCAGCTTCGCCATATCCACGAAACCCTCGCGGTACACGCCGCGCGCATGACTGAAGGTGCGGAAGCCATCGCGGCCGCGGTAATTGCCCATGCCGCTGTGACCGCTGCCACCGAAGGGCAAATCGTCACAGGCCACATGCAGGGCGATAGCGTTCACAGCCACGCCACCAGAATGGGTTTCGTTAATGACCTTGTTCTGCTCCGCCTTGTCTTTACCGAAGTAATACAAGGCCAGAGGGCGCTCGCGCGCATTGATAAAGTCAATCACCTCCTGCACGTTGTCATAGGTTTTGATATTGAGCATGGCGCCAAAAATCTCATCCTGCATACAGGCCAGCGTATCGTCAGGATTGATCACCATATGCAGGGCGATTTTGTGTTCTTTTTTGTTGGAGAACTCCTCGCCCGGCGGGCACAGCGAAATGATACGTGCGCCACTTTTCGCCGCTTCAGTGATGTAACCCTTTACTCGTTCATAATGGCGCTCGTTGATGCAGGCTACAAAGTCGGGATTGCCCTGCACAGTCGGGAACTGCTCAGCAATGACCGCCTTGCAGCGGTTGACGAATGCTTCCAGTCGACTTTGTGGCACAAAGCAGTAGTCCGGGCTGACGCACAGCTGGCCTCCGTTCATGGCTTTGCCTGAGATGATGCGCTCGGCGGCGGCATGAATATCGCAATTCTCCCCGACGATGACCGGCGACTTACCGCCCAGTTCCAGTGTCACCGGCACCATGTTTTCTGAGGCTGCGCGCATTACCAGGCGACCGATACTGGTCGCACCGGTAAATATCAGATGATCCAGCGGCAGTGCAGAAAATGCAGCGCCTACGTCGGGGCCGCCAGTTACCACGGTTATTTCTGACTCTTCAAAATACTGGGCAAATAGCGTCTGCATGATCTCGGCGGTGTGCGGTGTGTACTCGGAAGGTTTGATCATGGCGCGGTTGCCTGCGCCGATTACATCTGCCAGAGGGCTAAAGATCATATTCACCGGAACATTCCAGGGGGTCATGATGCCGACCACACCCTTGGGTTGATAGTGCACGTGAGCCTTGGCGCCAAGGAAATTCATCGGCATAAAAGGCGAGCGCTTCTCTGGCTTCATCCATTTTTTCAGGCTTTTCTTAACGAACTTCAGGCTGCCCACAGAGGTCATGATATCGGTCATCAGGGTCACGTAGCGCGAGCGACAGCCGAAGTCCTTTTCCACGGCCTCGCAAATGGCATCTTTGTTATCCACCAGCAATGCAATGCAACGGTCAAGGCGATCAATGCGTGTGGCAAGGGCGACAGGGCCCTCGGCACGAAACGCGCGCCGCTGGTTATCGAGTATGGCTTGCAATTCAACGGCGGCAGAATTTTCTTTCAGTGATGCGTTCATGATGGATTCCTCTTTCAGCGTTTACGCAGTGGTGTTGGCAGTGACAGTGTCCGCGGATGCGGCGGGCTTGCGTTTTTTGCGCAGTGGCTTTTCGGTATTTGCTAGGGGCAATGCGATTTTGATCCCGGCATCCTGCAACAGCATGTCTGCGCATTTCTCGCCGATCATAACCGCCGGGGCATTGGTGTTGCCTGACGTAATCGTCGGCATGATGGAGGCGTCTGCCACTCGCAGGCGCTGAATGCCGTGCACGCGCAGTCTCTCGTCTACCACTGCCATTTTGTCGACGCCCATTTTGCAGGTACCCACGGGGTGGTACACCGACTCTGCTTCTGAGCGCACATAGTCCAGGATTTGCTCATCGGTTTTTGCCAGCGGTCCCGGCCTGAATTCTGTGCCCCGGTATTTGTTCAGAGCCGGAGCCAGGAAAATATCGCGAACACGCTTGAAGGCATTGATAATCGCCTTGCGGTCATTTTCAGTGTCGAGGTAGTTGGCTTTAATGGCGGGCGCTACAGCTGGATCCGCACTGCGGATATGCACACTGCCGCGGCTCTCAGGCCGCAGATGACAGACTGTAGCCGTAGTGCCTGGCGTGGGTTTCAGGTTGCCCTTGGCGTCCGGTTCGCTGGCCGCGGGGGCGAAGTGTATCTGTGCATCAGGCCTGCTCTCCTTGGCGTTAGTGCGAAAGAATACCCCCACCTGAGCTGCCGGATGTGCCAGCAAGCCGCGGCCTTTCATAAAGTACTTCACCACGTTTTTGATCATAGCCAGTGGGCGGCTCTCTTCGTAAAACGTCAGCACGCCCTGCAAGCCCTGTTGAACGTTGATTGTCAGATGATCCTGCAGGTTTTCACCGACGCCCGGCAGATGATGTTTCACCGGTATTCCCAGCGCTTCAAGATGTGCCTGATCACCCACGCCAGACAGTTCCAGTAGCTGCGGTGAATTGATGACACCTCCGCACAGAATGACCTCTTTGCTGGCATATGCGCGTTCAATACGGGCGTCTTTTTTGCCCTTACCCATACCTTTTTCGGCAATGGAATACTCCACCCCTGTAGCGACCCCGTCTTCAATCAACACCTGTTGGCACAGCGCGCCGGTGAGTATGGTGAGATTGGGGCGAGCCTGACACTCGCGTAAAAACGTCCGTGCGGTGCTCTGGCGTTTGCCTTTGCGTATGTTGGTCTGGTAGTACCCGGCACCTTCCTGTGAGGCGCCATTGAAATCCGGGTTGAATGGCAGTTCACTCTGAATGGCGGCCTGTATATAGATATCGGCGAGATCCAGTTTTTGCTCGTCGGCCACTTCCTCAACCCATAAGGGGCCACCGTAGCCGTGGTAATCATTGGCACCTTCGGCCTTGTGTTCCGAGCGTTTAAAGTAGGGGAGTACCTCGTCGTAGGACCAGCCGGTATTGCCCAGTTCGCTCCAATGATCATAGTCCTCTCGCTGCCCGCGGATATAGACCATGCCATTGATGCAGCTGGTGCCGCCCAGTACTTTACCGCGCGGCCACGAAATACGCCGATGATGCATGTTGGGTTCGGGTTCGGTCTCGTAGCACCAGTTAACTTTGGGATTTTTCATCAAGAAAGCGAAGCCAAGGGGGATATGGATTAGCGGCGAGCTGTCCTTGCCGCCTGCTTCAATCAACAGGACCTTGCGGCTGGCTTCGCGCGATAAGCGATAGGCGAGGGCGCATCCGGCAGAGCCGGCGCCGACGATAATATAGTCGTAGCTTGAGTGAGATTCGGCCATAAAAAACAACCCTGTTATCAGTGGAAACGTAATGACTTCGCGCGACCGGCGGCAACATTGCTGGCGGGCGCCAATAGACAAATGTACAAAAAATGATTATTGTTCATTAATTGCAGTGGGTCAAGGTGGCGGTCGCAGTAATGCCGGATAAGCAGTTCAACGCATTGGACTATAATGATCCAATGGTAGTCAGGATACTGGATGCCGGGGAGCAGTGTGTTAACCGCTTCGGTATTCGGCGCACGTCCATGGGTGAAGTGGCGCGTGTCGGCAAGCTGTCGCGCGGTTCCATCTATCGTTACTTCAATACCAAAGAAGACCTTGTGGAGGGGGTTTTCAGGCGTCGCCAGGAATTCTTTTTGAACCGCACCGAGGCGCAGTTAGTCAATGAGACGAATCTGGTAGATAAGGTCACGCATGCCGTGTTGGCCGGCCGCAAAGATATGCGGGAAGGCATCTTCGGCGCGCTGGCAGAGATTGAGCCAGAGACGATGGCGATGATGTTTCTGGATCCGCGCTTCTACCAACGCAGTTTGTCCTTCTGGCCGCCTCACGTGCATATGGCGCAGGCAGCGGGCGAGATCAGTGCAGACCCCAGCGTGGATTTCATCACCGACCTCATCGTGCGGCTAGCCGTGTCGCTGGTCATGTTCCCCAGCATGGTCGTTCAACTCAAGTCGCGGAAAGCCTTGCAGGCCTATCTGCAACAGGCATTGAACGCGAACACAGTGAAGCAGTTGCCATTTTGATGCATCTAGGCGTCAAAGCGAGTAGAGACAGCCAGGACCGTCTGAGCCCAAAGAGGGTGGGGCGGCCATCCGTGGGGCGGCCATCCGTGGGGCGGCCATCCGTGGGGCGGCCATCGGCGCAGCGAGCCTAGAGGGAGGGGTCTGCCCCTCCTGCCTTGCACAGTTCCAACCCGGTCCCCTTTAATTCACCCCCAAGTGCCACTTTTGGCCCCCTGCTAAGTTCCATTCATACCCGATTCGAGAGATTCCGTAACACTTTAAGCCGCCATCATTTTTCCACAGAATCTGTGGATAAGTCAGTGAGTAAATTGTTCAGCCAGCCCTCAAGTCCCGTTAAACAGGGTATTGTTACAGATTGGTTAAAATTTGAACAATATATAAAAAAACATAAATATCAATAGGTTACAGCGTTAACTTCAGTATCTTAATGTAAAGAAAAAGCTAACTGCGTGAAATCGTCATTTGCATTGTGTGGTGTGCACAACATTTGTGGAGGTGCTACCTCAAGTAACTTTAGTGATTATTTTGGGAACATTCTGGGGAGTAGGGCGGAGTCACTTTTTTGTAACCAATTACGAAAGTACTGATTGCGTAGTCTTTACTCATTCGTCAAGTATTTTCGGACATGTTACCGATATGTGACAGTTTCATCGGCTCCGCGTCCTGGGCTGCCGTAATGTGACAGCCCAGCGCTGGGATGTCAGTCGCCTCGGTAAATACAACCGCTGGTGCAGGTCTCTCTAATTTCAATTTGAGTCAGTAGCGGCAACGCCGGTTTGAGCTTATGCCAGATCCAGCGCGCGATGTTTTCGCTGGTCGGGTTGTCAAGGCCGACGATGTCGTTCAAGTAATGGTGATCGAGCTGATTGTAGAGGGGTTTGAAGGCCGACTTTAGTTCGGCGAAATCCATGACCCAGCCGTCCGGCTCCGGCGCATCACCCTGCACCACCAGGCGTACTTGAAACGAATGACCGTGCAATCGTGCGCATTTATGCCCCTCAGGAACGTTGGGTAGTCGGTGCGCTGCTTCAAAGTGAAACTCTTTGTAGATTTCCATGATCTTTTTGCTCTAGATGTATTGGCTGGATCGGTGCTTCATATACAGCACCGGAATCTTCGCTCCATCGTGATGGGCTCGCGATGATGATTTTACTACTAAAATCAAAGACTTTTAATATCTCCGATTTTTAACGAATTTGCCGAACGAGGTGTTGACCACTCAATCAGAATCTCTATAATGCGGCTTCTCGGATTTTGGGGTGGTTAGCTCAGCTGGGAGAGCATCTGCCTTACAAGCAGAGGGTCGGCGGTTCGATCCCGTCACCACCCACCAATTTTCCTGAGAGTTTGTCTACCGTGGAGCGGTAGTTCAGTTGGTTAGAATACCGGCCTGTCACGCCGGTGGTCGCGGGTTCGAGTCCCGTCCGCTCCGCCACATATCCAGTAAATAAGCGCCCTTCAGGGCGCTTTTTCGTTTTTTATGCCATTTTGTATACCATTTAGTTGGTGATGAAATGATGGGCGTTATGCCCGTTGGTCTCCCTAGTGATATAATGATCGAGTGTTACTTGAGGCCTTTTTATGGCACTTACCGCCCTTCAGGAGCGCTTCGTCTCCGCCTTTGCCGCAGACCCCACTATTACCGCCACTGATGGGTACATCGCTGCAAAGGGTGCGGACAGGGTCGGCACGAAGGAGGTTGCCCACAACTCTGCGTGCCAGTTCCTGCGCCACCCGAAGGTGGCGGAAGCTGTGAAGCGCCAGCGGTAGCGTTTCTTTTTAGATCAGCAACGCATTCGCGATGGTATCCTTCTCGACTTACGTGGCGTGATTCACTCTCCCGAGACAACGGCTCGCGAGAAGCTGCGTGCAGCGGAGTTGTTGTGCCGGCTGTTTGGCCTGATCAACTAAATCTTCTGTTCAGCCAGCCTGGACGCGCCAAGACGCACTGGTGCTGTATCGCACTTATTCAAGGACGCAACGACGTACGGACGTAATGACGCTAAGACGCTCTGGCGCTTCGTTTGTCGTCGATCAATGCCTGATTAGCCCCCCCATCTTTAAACGACGTGGTGGTCCACCATAGATCTGACTCACCGGTCCCGCGCCTTGTATCCTGAACCGAAGCAGGGCGAGATCGAAAGCGTCCAGAGTGCCCTTGCCGTCGCATCGGTAGCATTTGTCCCAAGAACGCCGTAAGTGGTGGAAGTATCGCCCGGTACCACCGCAGTGGGGGCATTGCCCCCCAAGTTCATGTACTTTGTCCTCTATTGGCAGTGGGGTAGCAGTCTCTCGAGGAACTGGTAACTGGTTATCGGGATTGGTCACCGAAGGACATTGGATGACCCCTGTCTCGTCCCAAGTTACTCTGATTCGGGGTTTGCTCGTTTTATTCATGTTGATCTCCCTATAGTTTCCCTAGTTCGGCGAATGTGGTGGCACCACCCACGCCGACAATGACGTGGTCCAGCACCCGCACATCGACCACGTCAAGCGCCGTCTTCAGGCGTTCGGTTATGCGCAGATCTGCCGTGCTGGGCTCTGTTTCACCGCTGGGGTGGTTGTGGGTGAGAATCACGGCGGCAGCGTTGAGCTCCAGTGCGCGCCTCACCACAACCCGGGGATAGACGCTGGCCGCGTCTACCGTGCCCCGGAACAGCCGCTCAAAGGCAATCAAGCGGTGCTGAGAGTTTAGGTACAGGACGCAGAAGTACTCGTCCAGTTCATTGGCAATCTGCAGCTGGCAGAAGTCCTTGACCGCCTGGGGGGCAGTAAAGGCCTCCCCCTCCAAGATGCGGCGCTTGAGGATGCCGAGGGCCTGTTCAATCACACCCTGCTCGCTGACGCTGAAGTCAGAAGGGCGCGGCGTGCTTGACTCGGGAGTCGTGGTAAACATATCGTATGTAAGGCTCATGTTGATTCTCCGTTGGTTGGTGGGTTTTGCATGGGCTAGGCCCGCGTTAGAGCGCGGGCCAACTTTTTCGGCGTGTCTCATCAGTGCGGCAGACGCCAACAGCCGCAGACCCCATCAGCCGGCAGCGGATGGGGTTTCGACGATTAAAGAGCGATAGGGGAATGCCCTCTTGAGGCCTGGCTAGGGGCCAAGAAGCGAGGGGGGGTACTGCACAAGGTTCCAGGCGGCGATTTTGAAAACCGCTACGTGAAAAACGAATCCAAGGGCGGGGGGCTAGAAAAAGGGAACCTACCTCTATGCCAAGGCATTGCACAATGGCTGAGCCTCTCACTCACAACTCAGTGTGTAAGGGTTTTTTTGAAAAAATTTCTGCAAAAACTTTATCTAACTGCGGGATGTGACTAATAAGGCCGGTGTATTTTGGTATGCAAAAGATCCCAAACAGCTGGCTGAGAATTTGAAAATGCTGAAACTCCGATACTCGTTGTGATTATCGATTTGTATCGTAATGATGCATAATCACGACGTAGTGAATTTGCAGGTGATAACGAAGCGGTATATCAAGCCTGAGGCTCCAAAAAACGGTGTCCGGTCCGGGGCCAGGGTGTAAATGTGGAAATGCTCGATAACATCAATCGCCTGCTCGGCGATGATCTGAAGAAAACTATCCGGCCCGGATCTCGGCTCAGAATCGCTGCCTCCTATTTTTCGATCTACGCCTACGAGGCTCTGAAGAAGGAGCTGTCCGGCGTTGACAGCTTACAGTTCATCTTCACCGCTCCTACTTTCGTGCCCAATGAGGTCGCGGATCGGCTGAAGAAGGAGCGTCGGGAGTTTTTTATCCCGAAATCCCAGCGAGAAAATGGCCTGTACGGCACCGAATTTGAAATTCAGCTGCGTAGGGTCGAAATTTGGGCATGAGGATGGACAAATAAAATACAGGCCTGAAGTCGATGGACTGAGAACCATAGCGGTTTTTTCTGTCATTTTTTACCATGCTCAGTTCTCTGTTGCAGGCTGGGAGCTATTCCCTGGAGGGTATCTGGGGGTTGATATCTTTTTTGTCATCTCGGGATATCTCATCACGACACTGTTGATGACAGAGTTGGTCCAGACTGGGCGGATTTCTATCACGCATTTCTACGAACGCAGGGCGCGGCGGTTACTGCCAGGTCTCTTGATCGTAATGCTCGTTTCCCTGCCATTCGCATGGCGTTATCTGCTGCCGGACCAGTTGGTGGACTTTTCCAAGTCCCTGGTTTTCTCCCTTGGCTTTTCGTCCAATTTTTACTGGAATTATAGCCTCCAGCAGTACGGTGCGGAGTCAGCGTTGCTCCAGCCCTTTCTGCATACATGGTCCCTGGCGGTGGAAGAGCAGTATTACATCGTATTTCCACTGTTTCTATTCGCGATCTACAAATGGGGCAGGGAGTATCTGGCCGGAATTCTACTGTTCGTGATGGTGTTGAGTCTCCTGCTGGCGGAGTGGATGACCGGTAGGGACGCCTCGTTTTCGTTCTACATGATGCCCACTCGATTATGGGAGTTGCTGGCGGGTAGCTTGGTATCGTTAGCAGTTCTCAATCGCAAAGTGCCGAAACTGGCGCTCCGTTGGTCGCATGCCCTGTCTCTGTTGGGACTATTGATGATGTTGGGATCGTTGTTGTACCTGGATTTCGGTACGCATCATCCCGGATTCATTACGCTGGCCCCGGTGTTGGGTACGGTGCTCGTTATTTTATTCAGTGAAAATACAGGATGGGTGACGAGAGCCTTGTCTACGAGACCCATGGTTTACCTCGGCCTTTTATCTTATTCGTTGTATCTCTGGCATTACCCGATATTTGCCTTCGGGCGAATGGAAAATTTGCAGCCATCGCTGACCACAAGGTGTGTCTGGATTGGCTTGACGCTACTCTTGTCTGCACTGTCTTACCATTTGGTGGAGAAACCCCTCAGGAGTAGACGTTTTTCTGGAAAGGTGCTGGCTGTTATTCTCCTTTTACCATCCACCCTAGTCATATTTATTTCCCTCTATTGGATCAAAGGAGAGGGCATTCCAAGCCGCGGAGATTATCTGCTGGACTTGCTTCAGGCGAACCAGAGAATAGTTGTTTCACAGAATGGGACCGACTGTCTCTCCGGCGCGCCGGGGAGCACCTCTTTTCCCCCATCTGACTCCTGTTTCTTTCAAGATTTCCCTGGTTCATCTACCTTGGTACTAGTAGGTGATAGTCATGCCGCTGCCATCGCCGAATCAGTAAGAGTGCTTGCCAGTGAAAACCAGCTGAACTTTGTACAGATTACCCAGGTTATATGTCCGCATCTTGGCCGAAGGCTGGAGGCAATCTGTCCGGAAAGACATGAAGCCGTAAGATCGATTCTTTCCGAGTTGGAGGACCCCGTAATTATCTATAGCTCTCGAATTCCTCTCTATATCAGTGGTCTGGGCTATGGTGTGAGTAATGGTAGCCAAGCGCCCAAACATTGGTTTCTTCAAAGGGGCAACAACAGCCAGATAGCGAACGACGTGGTTTCAAGCCTTACTGAATGGTCAGATGACGGATATGGACTGGTAATCATCTATCCCGTGCCCGAGCAAGGTTTTGATGTAGACAAGACGCTGAAATTGTATGCTCCACCGATCTCGAATGCCGATCAATTACCTACACTTACTACAAGTTATACCGAGTTTAAGGAACGGGTGGCCAGTAGTTATGTGGCGCTGGACAAGGTGACGGGATTGGGGGTGCTTCGAGTCTACCCAGAAAAACTTTTTTGTCGGGAGAAAAATGACACGTGTATAGCGTCAGAATCGGACAGACTCTATTTTGAATTCGACAACCATGTGAGCCCACTTGGAGCGGATTTGATCACGCGGGAAATCGCTGTTGTTTTGGATCTGAAAGTCCCGCAATCGTTCGTAAAATAGTGGGCGAGTGTATATGTAGGTACCGTGGAACTTGAGTGGGATTTCGGTAGCTATCTATCGTAGATATGACCGCGATGATTGATCCCACTGGATATTTTACTCCTCCCCCAAAACGGCTTCCCCGCCGCTGTCCAGCGGCCTAAGCGGGTGAGATAGTCATCAAGCGCGCGGCTCTTTCGGGGGCCGTTTGTTTTTGCGTATGAAGCCGATGAATCTCCCAATGCTTACGACCGCTTGTAGGCGAGGCTGTGTTAAAACCAGCTACAGCGACACTGATTGAATAGACTGCTTTATCAGATTTGAATCCAAGGATGAAGATTGCATGAAAATTAATAAAGTAGTCTGCGGATTTTTTGTCGTGGCGTCTGCGGGGTGTTCTACAGTTGGGTGGGATAGCGAAGCGACAGTAGGCAACGCTAACTCGGAGCGTTTTTTTCAAGAAGCGCAAACTTCTTTGAAGAGCTATCAGGAAATGAAGACAGTGTTTGGTCTGCCACACGAACAACGCTCCATAGTCGATGAAAGGGTTGTGGTCTGGAAAAATAGCACCGTTGCCGGGGGGGCGTCTAGGATCCAGATGGACGGAAGCATAAGCAGTACTCCTCTGCTACCGCTTTCATGCGAGCTCACTGCAGTGGTAAATGACGACGGGTCTGTATCTAACGTCGAGATGGACGGGAACAACGGTGCTTGTTGGTTTTTTTCGAATAAATTTGTCGCATGGGTAGATAGCAAAGACTAGGCCATTTCTATAGCGATAACCGACTACGCAGGCTGCTGGATATCTTGAGGCAGGTAAAATCGGCCTGAGCAGGGGCAGCGTCTGATCGCCGCGACTTTGATGTGGTTTTATGGAGTTCCGCGCCGGGCTCAACCTTGGGTGGACAGGGAAGTCGCGGCTGAATTCTGGATCCGAGGTTTTCCCCCGCCCGCGTGCGGGGCATTACTGGTGGTCCGGTCAATGATGTCATGGCTGTCATGGCTGTCATGGGGTTTTCTCTTTTAATATATGGGTGGTTGTCAGATGGGGCCCGCACGGCGTGCGCGCACAAGAGAATTTTTTTTGCCGCCATTTTCCCCCGCCAGCCCTGACGGCAGCATCCGAGGCGCTATGCCCCAGAGTAAAAAAATCTCGGTGGACTGGGGGCTGTCCACCGGGCATGCGGTCTTTTTTGCGCGTCTGCGCTCGTGATCAATCTTCGGGATCATCCTCCAGCCAATTTCTGCGATTGCCTAGAGCTGCATCGAACTGCGCCTGCGCTTCCGATAGTGTCGGCATGATGTAGCCGGTAACCCTGGTGCCGCTAATCACGGGCCGAGTTTCTTGGACTTTGACCCATTCTCTGAGCTTCTTGCCGAAAATCGATTGAGAGCAGTGGTATCTGGCGTTCTGTTTTCTTGCGTGCTCTTGGTAGTGCGCATAAATAAGGCCTTTGGGGGCAAATTGCGGCCATGATTTGTGCCCTTCGGGATTGAAAGTGGTCGTTGGTTGAAGGCTTCCATCGCTGCGACAACAGCCAATGCCTCCCTCTTCAAGGGCGTCGAGCCACCAGCGGCCTACAGAGTCTAGGGATAGCTCTTGCTGCTCCGCCAACGCAGCGGTCCGCGGAAACTTCCGAATCTGCACTCCCGACAAATCGCGGTTGAGCAAAATATGCAGTAGTGCCTCTCTGCCGCCGCTACGCATTTCGTGTTTGATCTGTCCGAAGTATTCGAGGTTTTGCATTTTCGCGTCGCTGACTTGTAGTACGAAGAACCGGCGTTCCTCCAGCCCCGCCGGCACTGCCCAGTCGTTGTTGGTGGCCATGATGACCCGGGTGTAGTTGTCGAGTTCTACAACCCCCTGATATTTCTGCTCGTATTGACGTCTGGGTTCGGTGATTAGCGTTTTTAGGACGCCCTCTTGCTCCTTGTTGCCGCCCCATATCACTTCGTCAGCGAAGACTAGAACTGCGTCCTGCAGGTGACCGTTGAACTTCCCCAACAAGTGCTCGCGGCTGGTCACATGCCGATAGTGGCGACCGAGTAGCGCCCCCAGGTTTGAGGCAAACACTCCTTTACCTGTACCCTGCCTACCCTTCAGCACAATCGCGACCCCGGGGAGCTCACCAGGGCGCTGGACCAAGTGCGCCATCCAGTTCAGCAAGTACTCGTAGCAGGCTAGGTCACCGGAGCAGATGTTGTCACGGATGTGCTCGAGGAACCTGGAACAACCCCCCTCCCGAGGCTCGACGGCCAGCCCACGCCATAGGTTGTAAACACTGTCATTGGCTGCCTTGCAGGACGGATCAAACACGACAGTGTTGTAGGTCCGTCGCTGCCGGTGGTTCATCCATGCTGGACCTATGGGCCGACCGTCAAGCTGCAGGTTTGCCACGAAGTTCTTGAAGTCGCTGGGCCCCATGAACTCAAGCGAATCGGGCAATTCCCGCAGCACCATAGCCTTGCCACCCATCAACACCACTGCGTATTCCTGGTTGAGGGCAGCGATTTGGGGAGGGATAGCCCCGCTAGCGGCTTTGTTGCGGGCGTCTGTTCGCTTTATCGACTTGAAGGTGGAGCCTATTTTTTGCTCTGGCAGCGCTGGGCGGCACCAAGCCTGGTTCCAGTCAAAAAGAGTGGATAGCGCCTCATCATCGGGCAGTCCCTGGCCAATTAGCTGCCCTGCATAGCGGGTCAGGGCTTGGGTGCGCTGACCGTCCGGAAATGGTTGATCGGAGCTGAAGTGTTGGACGCGAGCAGCGTCGGAAAAGGGCCGTTGCTCTGCAAAGAGGTCGAGTCCTTCCAGCACCTCCGCTAGTGTGTATGGGGGGTGTCAGACTCGCTCTCAATCCTGGTCAGAAAGGGCTCTGTGAGCTGGTCTGTCTCCTTGTTTTGCTTTACGTGGAAAAACCCCGGTACACGCATTACTCGCGGGAGATGGTTGACTACGGCGTCGCCGCCGAATTTCTCGGCCAGACATCGCTGCAGCCCAGAGAATTCCTCAAGGGCGCAGTCGTCGACCAAGTAGTAGACGTGCCATTTCTCCGGGCTGCTCTCGACAACGATATGTGGTTGAAGACTAGCCGCAAGCACAGGTTCGAGGGGCGCGCCGTCAAGGTCTAAGAACAAGGCTCGCACTCGGACAATATTCTCAGCGGTACGCCCGCGTCCGTTAGTCTGGTTTACGCAGACAAAGATACCGTTGTTTTGCTGGTTTAGCTGCGCAAGCTCTGCCTGGCATTCTGGGAATGTTCCATGCAAGATTCTCGGTATACCTTGTCCCGTCGGTATTACTTGGAACGTCTGCTTTTCTCCGGGTCCACCGGCGATGCGATCTAGAAAAACGGCTGCTTCTGTCATGCTGCTGGCTCCCTTTGGGGTGGCGTTATGTGTCGGTGTGACGGTGATTTCTTCATGGATATGGTTATTCTTCATTGTTCACCTGCCTTGAAGCTGCCATTGGATACGAAGTTCTGGATATCGCTGGCACGCCACGCGACTGCCCTAGCGCTAATCTGAACCAGTGGGGGGAAGCGCCCAAGCTTTTCCAGCCTCCATGCTGTTGACCTTGATAGGCCAACCCGGATCTGAACTTGAGGCCAACGGAGTAACGAGTCATTTTGTTGCATGTGGTGTCTCCACGTTTCTGGTGTTGGCGCCATTAAAAGCGACGATCTGTTGGTTTAGGCCTAGATCTAGCAACTGCGCTAAACCCACGGCTAAACCCACGGATGATCGGATTTACTCAGGGAGCGCTCTGCGGAATCGGTCCTAGGGAGATTTACAGCGAGACTTGTATCCGAAGGGGAAATAAGGGGGCATCGCCAAGACGAAAGCGGTGAAGCCTGGCGGTATAGCGTGATTTTACGTGGCATTGACCCAGGTAACGGAAAGTTACGACTACGCGATTCGTGTGTACCCACTAAAGCCAAATAGGCTGATGCCTAATTAGCGGTGGGTTCGTCGCCGCTCCCTGAGTCGCTGCTTGAATGCTACCCTATTAAAGTCCCGAGCTAGATCATCGTACTTCCTTGTACGCGATCTCAGCTTCAAGTAGGGATCACCATGTCTGGGGCTGAACTGCTCGAAGTCGACCGGGGGTAAATCATCGTTACTGTCTATAAAATCCGCCCAATCGGGAGCGATCTGAAAAAATCTTGACCAAGCGTCTTCTATGGAAATCGAAGTATTGCGGCGAAAAATCTCGTCAGTAACATCATCTATTACCGTGGTGTGAGCCATTTTTCGCCCGAGTTTGCCTCCGCCAGTCGCCGGAGCTGGAGCTGGAGCTGGAGCGGGAACTTCTTCATCCACAGTTTGAGTATTGTTGGTTGATATTTGATCTGCCTCCGCCATTTCGTCTACACGCGGGTGATCTCCTCTTTCAATTGCGGCTGGGGAGTAGTGAATGACGCGGTTGCCGTCGTATGCACAGAAGGATTCGTACCAGTGAGCGAATGGTGTAGACAAGGTTCTGTCTCCCAGTCGCATGCCAGAGGCTTTGGCTTGCTCAATAATTGATCTGCGGCGGATAATTTCTTCGGGAGGCAACGAATCCAGCTGCTCTTCTAGCTCTAAGGCTGAGATCTGAATCATTGTGAGCAGGTTTCCCTCGCGCTCTAACCACTCGAGGTGCGCAAGTCGCAGGGCGACTTCCACCTCATTGGAATCTTGATCTATGCCAATGGCGCGGAGATCCATTCTTGCTTTATGGGAAGTCATGCGGCGTCCTTGCGTCTTTTTACGTTCACTCGGGTTGTGTTATTACCATGACTTTACAACGAGCAGAAGCCCCCCCAATCTGCCATCAATTGTCTCCTCAGATCGAAAAGGTCTCCGCGCCGGTATGCGCGCTCTGCAGCGTCGCCAACGGTGTGAGCCAAGCTTAGCTCGCACGCCTCTCTTGGGTGCTGGGTCTGCTCGGCCGACCAGTCGCGGAAGGTCGAGCGGAAACCGTGAACGGTGACGTTCTGCTCCTCCATGCGTCGGAGCACGGCTGTTAGCGACATATCAGACATGGCAGTGTTTATCTTGCTTCCTGGGAAAACTAGAGGGTTGCCAGCTACTTGGGGAAGCACGCGTAGTAGCTCAAATGCGGCATCGTTTAGCGGTACCCGGTGCTCTCTGCCTGATTTCATTCTGCCGGCCGGAATAGTCCATGTGCGCTCGTCCAGGTCTATCTCTTCCCAGATCGCGCCCCGCACTTCACCCGAGCGGGCAGCCGTTAGTATTGCGAATCCCAACGCTTTGGCTCCCATACCGGTGCGACATCGAAGAGCGGCCATGAATTCAGGCAAGCGGCGATAGGGCAGGGCGGGGTGATGCTCCACAGCTGATACTGCGCGCACCGCGGGAAATATATGATCGAGGTGGCCGCGCCACCTCGCCGGGTTTTCGCCATCTCTGAACCGGCTGACGGTGGCCCAGCTCAGCACGTTCTCCATACGACTGCGTATCCTCGACGCGGTTTCAGATTTCAGGTTCCAAATGGGTTCGAGAACGGACACGATGTGCGGCGTATCTATTTGATCTACTGGCATGTCGCCGATAAGAGGGTATACGTAAGTGTTTAGCGTAGATTCCCATTGCGCCGCGTGCTTTGCGTTTTTCCAACCATGCCGCTTAGACGCTATAAACATCTCGGCGCACTGCTTGAAGGTACGGCGTGCCACCTCTGCTGCTTTTTCCTTCTGACGCTTTTGGTGGGTCTCCTGTATTGGGTCGACAGGCTCTACCGGGTCGTGAACCTTCGCCACGAGGTCTGCCGCTAGCTTCCTAGCTCTGGCCAGAGGCGTTGCTCTCAGAGGCCCCAGGCTCATGTGTCGCCGTTTACCGTTGGGAGAGACATAGCGGAAGATCCAGGACCGGCTATTGCCTCTCACGAACAGGTAGAGGTTCCCCCCATCGGCATGCCAGCCGTTGGGGAGAGTCTTGAGTGATACCGATTTGAGCTTCCCTGGCATATGATCGCGCTTGCTCATCGGCGTATCTCCCGCATAGTAATGTGTATGCCATATTGTATGCCATTTTGTATGCCATATTGTGCGCAATGTAGAGAATACTCGTGAAAACAACTGCAAGCTTGTGAATTAGTAACGTATTGATTAGTATGATGAAAATGATACTTATTGAAGTATTCTGAAAAGCTATGAAAAGCTATGAAAAGCTATGAAAAGCTATGAAAAGCTATGAAAAGCTATGAAAAGCTATGAAAAGCTATGAAAAGCTATGAAAAGGTGGACAGGCGGACGTCCGCTCCGCCATTTTAAGTAGGGTGTGGCCCGAGTATCCGGGTTGCACTTATAGCGACTAATCGTCGGCTAGCCACGAATGTTCTGTGTCCAAAGTTGTTCCTCACGATTTGCCCTCGCGTAGC
>Ga0209491_10003432_pt1 | contig 26155 bp, 27 predicted proteins | sample BON02_FD_187213 | JGI IMG/M metagenome (GOLD analysis project Ga0209491, IMG submission 187213) | Freshwater microbial communities from Lake Bonney liftoff mats and glacier meltwater in Antarctica - BON-02 (SPAdes) (version 2) | ecosystem: Environmental > Aquatic > Freshwater > Ice > Glacier...
CTGTCTGCTGTTTCTTTGTTCTCCCATTGCTTGTCTTTTCGGGCTCTTGTTATTATTGGTATTGGTGATTGTGGTGGTGGCCTTTCTTTCTTGCCTCGTCGCGCCTCGCAAGGCCTGTCTGCGTTCGGTCTCTCTCCCCTCCTCCCCTCCTCCTGATCCCCGTCTGTTCCAGTCCTGTTTCTTTGAGTCTTATTATTATCTTCTGTCTTGTGTTGTATTGGCCTCCTTTTTGCTCTGGGCGGATAGCGCCATTTTGGCTTCCTTTTCATTGTATAAGTACTTTTCTCTCCCTTCTTCTTGTGTTCACCCTTAATTGATTCAATGGTCTCTTTCCGCGCCGCGAAAGGATGACAAGAGACAGGTACACACCACTCACACATATGTGATAAATATGCAAACAAACCAACACACAAATCAAGTGACACACTTACATACGCATACACTCACTCACTCGCCCCCCAGGGAGCAGTTATACACAGTTCTCGTCTCTCCATTCCCCTTTTTCTCTCCTATCATCCTCCTTTCTCGAGTGACTGCGCTAGTCGGCTGGCTGCTGCCACTCTTGCTGCGCACACGCACACACGCACCTCTCCTTCCCTCTCTCCCTCCCTCCCTCCCTCCTCTTAGCAGCTCGACACCCCTATATACCGTCGGCCGGCCAGCTGCTCCCCCACCGCCAACAAGGTCTCCATGAATTGATCAGCCTTCTCACTGCTGCTGCTGCTGCTGCTGCTACTCAGCTCTTGCGCTGCCGTCACCAGGCCCGACAAGCTCGTGGAGTCAAGCCCCAAAGCCGTCGCTTGCTCGGACAACAACGCCTGCAATTGTGGTTCCTCCGCCTCCCACGCCAACCTTCCCTCGCTCCCTCCCTCGACCCATCGGAGCAAGAGGGCCTTGGGTTTAGGAGAGGACGAAGGAAGGGAGGAAGAGGAGGAGGGAAAGGTCTGCTCTTCGGGGTACCAGTCAAGGACCATACAAGGCGCCACGTCAGAGAGGTGGAGAAAGCAACCCTTCCCTCCTTCCACCCCTCCCTCAAAGCGACGAAACTCTACCGAAGAAGGCACGCTGCTCAAATCTTCCCACATCTTTAAAGAGGTGGCAAACGGATCCCGAGACACCATAAAGCAATTGCAGAAATGCACAAACGCCGCAGGGGTAAACCGCGCCCGGCCCTGCTCATGCACTCGCCCCGCCAGGAAAAAAGATGCCACCTTATAAGCAGCGCGTGGGTCAGAAGCAAGCGCATTCAGAGGCCCTTCCAGCACATTCAAAGGCATCTCAAACCCAGGGTTAGACAAACACTGCTCCGGGTCATACAACCCCTCCTCTCCCTCCTTCCCTCTATCCCTCCTTGCCCGCACGGCCCCCACCAACAAAGCGAGCAAATCCCCCGTGCACAACGTGAGGCCCTGCCTCGCAAATTCATTCAACGCCATCTCCAGCCATGCCCCATTTGCAGGCCCCAAAGGCCTCATGACCAACGCAGCCTCCCCCTCCGACAGCGTCAAGCTCCCCGAAAGCCGATGAGTAAACTCCACCTCCACCACTCCTCCCCTCCCTTCCAACCCCTCCGGATTCCACCCCACCACCAAGCATTGCGCCGGACGCGTGCGGCCTTCCGTCCCTTCCTCCCCCTGCTGCTCCTCGTCTTCCATTGTATATGCATCACGACTCAAGCCCAACGTGTGCGCGTGCTGGTCGAGCAACATCAAAGGCTGTCCTGCTCCTGCTGCGCCGCCGAGGGTCGAAACCAGCTGCTGCTGACACGAAGTACTGGAGCTCGGCAAAAGGCGAATGTGATCCGCCAGACGATGCAACTCCCGAATCAAACCCTTGCCCGCGCGGCCTTGCTTCCCATCACCCGTGACAGTCTTCACAAAATAAACTCCCTCATCCTCAGGCTCAACCCCCCTACCCCTCCGAGGGGAGGCCGCTCCTCCCGCCACTGCCTGCTGCGACAACCGAGAGACAAGCACCGCGGCCACATCGCCCGCCCACGCTGAACGAGACATAAATCCTTCCTCCTCCTGCTGCTGCTGCTCCACCTGCTGCTGCTGCTGCTGCTGCTCTTGCTCGCCCAAACAAGCCAGATGCATGAGGTGATGGTGATTCTTGGGAGTGGTCCCTGTGAGAGGCAAGCGACCAAACGCGTCTTCCATCCCTCCCATACCCAATCCTAGCCCCAGGGACGGACTCCAAAGCTCCGCCCACACTCCATCTAAATGGACGTGTTGCTGCTGCTGCTGCTGCTGCTGCTGTTGTTGTTGGTGCTGGTGCTGCTGCTGTTGCTGTTGTAGTTGGTGGTGCTGCTGGACGTGCTGCTGCTGGTGCATTTGCGCTTGGGCTTGCTGCTGCTGGTACTGAAACTGGAGCTGCTGCTGGTACTGTTGAAGTTGCTGCTGCTGCTGCTGCTGCTGGGTCAGAGCCATGCCTTGCCTTCCGTCCGAACCATCCGTAGTCGAGGAGGCTGCCTCGATCAACATGTCAAATCGCATGGGCTGCTCTCCTCCTGCTCCTGCTCCTCCTCCTGCTCCTGCTGCTACTGCTGCTGCATGAGAGGAGGGGGAGGGTAGCTGGGCGAGGTAGGGAGGCATGGCAGCAGCAGGGAGTTGGAGCTGGTGCAGCATCGGCGCAGGTTGCATCAGCATGTGCGGAGGCAAGGCGGCGGCGATTGCTGCTGCTGCTGCTGCTGTTGCGGGGGAGGGTTGGAGGGGGAATTGCATATCGCCTGTGTTGCCACGGGAGATGAAGATACGGAAGGCCTCGTTGGTGGCTTGTTCTCCCAGGGCGGCGAGAAGACCGGTGTGGTTGGGGTGGTTGGCTAGGTCACTGAAGGATTGGGGGGTGCCGCTCCCGTCGAGGAGGTGGTGGGTGGTGGAGGAGGGGGGGCCATGCTGAAGGAGGGATTGGAAGTGGTTGCTGGGGTAGTGTAGGCTGTGCTGTTGTTGCTGCTGCTGGTGGTGGAGCTGCTGTTGGTTGAGGTGTTGTTGCTGCTGCTGGAAGTGGTGCATGTGCTGCTCGAAGTTCTGCTGCTGCTGCTGTTGCTGCTGCTGCTGCTGCTGCTGCTGTTGCCGGTCATCCGTCAAAGGCGGCCCCACCTCCAACTGCTGCTCCCGCTCCTCGTCCGCATCGGTCAAAGTCAGTGCCACACAGCCCGCCGCTGCTGCTGCTGCAGCCGCCGCCAAACCCGAAGGAAAGGATGAACCCACCCCCGAATCATCGTGCTGCCGCTGGCCGCCACCTGCTTTCCCCCCTCCTTCTCCCCCGCCGGAAGAGGAATGGTGAGTAGTGGTAGGGGAACGGGAGGCACAGGAGGAGGAGTTGGGCGAGCCTGCCCCACGTCGGCGCTTGGAGGGCTTAGACATAAATCCATCCTCGTCCTCGTCGTCATCATCACCATCCGCCACCCCATAATCAAACGCCTCATCCCCCTGCTCCTCCACCTCCTCTTCCTCCTCCTCCTCTTCCTGATAGATCGGCCTCGCCGCCGCCCGCGCCCTGGCCGACTTCGAAACCGTCGGCACCACTGCCGCTGCTGCTGCTGCCGGCGGAGCCTTCTTCTTCCCTCCTCCTCCCCCTCCTCCTCCTCCTCCTCCACCACCACCGCCCCCTCCTCCTCCATCTCGCTTCGCTGCCGGACCCCCCCTCTTCTTTACGAGCTCTGTGGCATAGAGCATCCCGTTCAACTTATGCTTGCCACACCGACGTTGCCTCTCAGCCGGAAAGCCAAAGGTAGCCCGACGAGGGACGGAGGAAACGTCTTCATGCACACATTCAGGGTGATCGCACAGAGGGCCCTTGATACACGACATCCCCTTACAAGCATGCCGGACACAGACCATATTATTCTTCGATCGTGGCTCGTCCGCTGGCTTGAACGTAGCAGATTGCACACAGCCCGGGGCACAGCACGTATAACGCTTGGTCGGCTTGCTCTTCCCACTCTTCCCTCCCCCCCCTCCCGCAAAATGCACCGGCCCCGGCTCAATCTCCAGAAAAGGAAACGAACTACTACTGCTGCTGCTAGGTTGTGTGGTGGTGCCCGTCGTCATCGGCGGGAGCGGCGCCAGGTCTACCGCAGCAAAAGCATCGATCTCAGCCCCAGCTGCTGCTGCTGCTGCTGCTGCTGCTGAGCTGCCCCCCTTCTTCGCCTTGCTGTTGCCGCCTCCTCGTTTGGTGGCTGCACCGCTGCGCTTGGCACCGACAGCCGGTCCTCCAGGAGCAGTAGCAGCGGCAGCACCGCCATCACCACCACCATGAGAGTGAGAGAGAGAAGTCAAAGAAGGAATAAGCGACGGCCCCGTAGCAAGGCTACTGCTGCTGTTACTGCTGTTGCTGTTGCTCGTCCCGAGAGTAGTCATCCCCATCGACGACGCCGACGACGCCGACGAGGTCGACGACGAGCCAAAGCCCGGGTGCGGAAACAAATCGTGCGCCATCGGTATCAACCCCATCCCTCCACCATGCCCCCCAGCAGCAGCAGCAGCAGCAGCGGCCGCACTCATCGCCCCCATAGAGGTTGAATGCGGGCAGCCCCGGGTGCACATCACCACCTCCGCCGCCGGTAAGAACATGCCCAAATCCGCTAACTGCGGTTGGCACAATCGTTCAGCAGGATCAAACATATGGCTATCAACACGCATACCCCCCGCAGCTAAGAGCGGCACACACGTCCACTCATACCGGCCATCCTCCCCATTCCATCCCCCCGACACAATCACCTCCGCCAAGGCATCCTCCCGATCCTGGAAAATCAACCTCAGCGTCACTTCAGCCGTCTTGGTCTGAGGCAGCATCTCCCCCAAACGGGCATACAGCTCCTGCACGTCCGAATCGTACTTCAACCCTGACACCTGCACCGGCAGGCCCCCCGTCAAATGACTCGCATAACACTCCCCACACACCGACGCCCTCAAGTCCAACCCCCTCTCTAAGCCTCCGTGGCCCAAGAGTAAATACTCGTGGTCGGCCGTCGCGCGGGTGGGCACGCGGAGGTACCGTAAGAAGTCAGGGCGATAATCACGCATAAAAGCCTCTGCCTCAGTGACGGACGGAGTCGGCCCCACCTGCCGTTCAAGCTCTGCCAAGAAGGAAGAGAGGCGGTTGGTAGGATGAAACCCCACGAGGTTCTGTCGCGCTTCGAGGCCGACAAAAACCAGGTCATTGAAGAGGGTGGAGCAATGAATGCGGGCCATCTGCCGGACCCGCGAGCCACTGCTCAGCAACACGTCCTCCAACAACAACCGCAGACGCTCGTGCCGCGTGAAGACCAGCTCCCAGAAGCAGCACTCAGTCTCTTCCAAGGGCATGGGCACGCGGCAATGCCGGGGAGAGGGACCAAGCCCCTCGTGGAGGAAGGGCTGTTGGAGCAAGTAGTTGGGTTGTAGGTGGGAGAGCGGCGATGACATGCCGGTGCCACGCGCGGTGCTGTGGTTGTGGCTGCTGCTGCTGCTGCTCATGGTAGCCGCGGGCTTAGTGACACTGCCTGCCGCACCTGCGTTGGTCGTCCGGCGCCGGCTGCTGCTGCCGCTGCCTGCCGCACTGGCACTGATGGGGATGGTAGGAGTGGCTCCACGTGACGAGGCCCGGGTTTTACTGCCTGCGGTGCTGTCCTCGTGTGCCGCGGCGGCGGCTTCGGCTTGGGCGGCGGGTGGTGGCGGATGCTGCGGCTGTCGACGCCCCATGCCTGTGTGGAGTGGGATGGGAGGGGTGTGGCGGTGTCAGGACACATTTGTTCAGGGCTTCTGTGGGAGGGTGAATTTCAAAATGAAGAAGCAAGGGAGGCATCGGCGTCGGCGTGTTCTGATTCTGATGGCGGCCGGCCGGGCGACCCCAATTAGTCATCCAAAAAGGGCGGGACTACGCCTCCACCTTGTCCGCATCATGAACTAAATTGTGCCGGCCCGTGGGCGGCGTGCCGGTGCCTGTGGTTGGGTGTAAAGGCTTGAAAACCAGGCGTGGTGCTAAGGTCTTCGAATGATTGCAGCGCAGCGCATGGCGAGGCACAGAAAATTAAAGACGGCGCGTTCTTGCGCTCTTGGCAAGCCACTGAGTACACACAGCCTAGGGCATGGCAGCTACCCTCCTTCTCATTCTGTAAGGAGATGGTGCGCCGCAAAGCCTTGCGTGCTGGCATAACACAAGCCCCCCAGGCAAGGCATTCTCAATTCAAAATCAGGGGCAGGCTGATTTTGGCGAGAGGGCGATGGTACACCAGAATCTGGGGGGGGCAAAAGGCACCCATAAACGACCACAAAAGCAATCAAGAAGCAAAGGCGTGCATGCCGTAGAGTTGCCGGGCACAGAAGAAGAGAAGAAGGCTTTCAAATTCATGGTGTATGACACGGCCGAGAACACGGCAGTCTCTCAGAGGCGTGAGCGTGAGGTGAATGATGATGATCGAGTAGAGTGCGAGGTCAGCTGACACCCCATGTTCTTCTTCTTTCTTCTTTCTCCGGCGGCTGCACTCGCATTTTTTATTTTTTTAATCCTAAAACAAGAAGCCAAAAAGGATAGAACAATGGGTTTCAAGTCCATTTATAAAATGCCTCTATTTTATCTGATGTTAGCAGCTTTCCTTGGTCTAATCTTCAATTACAAAATAAATAAATATTTATTTATTTTATTTATTTATTTGTTTATGTATTTTTATATTCACATGTCGATATGTAATAATCAGCCTGATATAACGTAAGCGAAAATGCTAGCCCTCTTTCCAGGTGAACGGTAGTCGTAGTGCGCGTGTGCCTTGGTATATGTGAGGCTGTAAGGACGCCCCGCGTCCCCACCCAGACCAAGGGCACACGCTCACCGCACCGCCAGACAATCCACCAGGAAAGACGGCTGACATTCCATATAGTTTTCCATTCTAATTCACAATAGCGTCTATACTGTGTCTCTCTATGTATCTTACGCCCAAAACAAAATCTCGCACCCACATACAATCCTTACCCTTCTCCTCCTTCTCACCTTATGTTTCTCTCTTGCCCCCCGCGGCTCGCCACCACCTCCTGGTGTTCGTGCAAGGCCTTGTCAAATCCAATCTGCAGGGCCCTCCACTCCTCCTCCCTCTCCTCCCCCGCGTCTCGACAAGACCACTGCAAAAAAAAATGCAATTTGTGCCATAGCCTCAATAAGCGCCTTCCCGCCTGCCTTCGCTCCTTACTTCCCTTCCGTCTCTTCGACTCCCCTTCCTTCCCCGCTGCACATGACAAAGCCTCCACCATAGTAGTCAACCGCCGGAGTTCATCGTCCTCCTCCTGCTGTTGTTGCTGCTGCTGCTGCTGCTGCTGCTGCTGCTGCTGCTGCTGCTGCTGCTGCTGCTGCTGCTGCTGCTGCTGCTTTCCCTCCCCCCCTTCCTCCATCACGATCTCCTTTAGCGCAGCTCGCACCATTCGGCCCGCGTCTAGAAGCGCCGCTTGTGCCTTTACTCGATGCTCTAAAAGCAACGTCACATCCTGCGCCAATGCCAGCCCCATTGCTAAAGACGAAGAGGAGAATGAGGAGGAGGAAGAAGAAAAGGGCGAGGAAGAGGACGAGGAAGGGGTAGAAGGGGTGGTGATATCAGTCCCCCTCCATTGCCTCAATGCTGTCAACGAACTAGCTAATGCTCCCGCTGCTGATTCAAGCCTGAGCTGCTGCTGCTGTTGTTGCTGCTTCTTACCTGGTTGCTGCTGCTGCTGCTGTTGCTGCTGCTGCTGCTGTTGCTGTTGAAGGACGGGAGAGAGGGCAAGCAGATCCTCTGCTGCCTCTCCGGGGGCGACGGACCAGCTGCCGTTGTACGTTCGAAGCACTGCCACGTAGGCAAAGAGGAGGTCGAGGAGGTGGTATTTCAGGAAGGGTGAGGGTTTGCTGCTACTGCTGCTGCTGCTGCTGCTAGGAGGAAAGGTGATTGCTATCGCTACATTTACTTTGGCTTTTTCGTGCTGTAGCTCTTGGTACAAGGAAGCAAAATCTACTGGCGCGCCGCCTTCTGTTCCGTCCTCTGCTTCAGCCGCTGCCTCCCCTGCTTCTCCTCCTTCTCCCTCCATCACCACCAAGGGGCTGCCTTCCGCCGAAAAACCTCCTTGGCACCACCAGGGTGTCCAGACTTCGACGTCTTTCCCCAACTCCCCACTGGCAATGGCGGCCCGAAAAGCCCTTTGCTCCTCCGGGGTCAATGCCTCCAGGTCCAACGCATCCCCACGAGCCCACAGCTCTTCCAATCGATCATCCTCCATCTCCGACCACCCCTGGCCTGTGCCTTGCCCTTCGAGACGGACACGCCTGAGGGCATCGACGGTGGCTTGGCGAGCTGCAGGGCCCCCGGGTGCCCCGCCCGCGCCGCCGCCGGCTTCCTCTGCTTGACGAAGGCGCATTTCTTTCTCGACGTGCTGTTGGTAGAATCCCTCGGTGCACCCTTGGTTGTGTCCTTTATAACAAGCTGTAGAGCAGTAGGGCGTAGCACAGCGTGGGCAGGCGTAGGCGGAGGCCTTGGCCTTGCACACCAAGCACACTCGACGCGTGGGGCCGCGGAGGAGCAGGCCCGCATCTGCATCCTCCTCGTCCTTTGGCAGGAGGTCCGTCTTGGTCACAGAAAAAGTGCCTGGCCTGGTCTTCCGAACGATGTGCAAGGACACCATTGTGCCGCACGCCTGTGGTTAGAGAGAGTGTGTGTGTGTGTGTGGTGTGAGTAGTGTAGTCTTTAGGATGCGTGCTAGCTAGGGTAAGAAGGCAGATCTGCTGGGTAGGGTTTCCAGGCCAGAAATGGTGGGGAGATTGAACTGAATTGAGCCGATTTTCGGGCTACGTTTACTAGAGCTAAGGCCTTTCGATGTATATTCATTCATTTGCTTTTCATCCTTTCTTTCATGCCGCATCACTCTAGTCCGCTCAATCATTCAGTATTGTTCATTGCCCACCAGCCCCCTTCCTACTTCCCCATTTCCCCTTCCCACACCACGCCCGCGCCGCCTCCTGGGCGAGTCACAAACATGATGGGGACCTCTCCGTCGTCAATCTTGCCGCTTTGCTTATAAAACCTTTCTTTCACGTCTGCCATAAACTCATCCACAGCTCCTTCATCACACAAGGCCACACACATCCCTCCCCAACCGGCCCCAGTCAATCTCGCCCCAAAGCACCCGGGTGCGGTCTGACAAACGGCAACCAAGGCATCCAGCTCCGGACAAGAACACTCATACAAATCCCTGCACGAGACATGACTGCTATTCATAAGCAACCCAAGTGATCGAGCGCAAGAGGCGGTTGCTGCCTCGGTGAGACATAGCATGGCAAACCTTTGTACTCGATCCGCTTCGTTCAAAACGTGGTAAGCTCGGTCCCTGACATTAAAGGACGTATTATTCGCCACCACCAACTCAGCGGCCTCCTTATAACGCCCCGGAAACGTAGGAAAGAAGTCCCTCCCGCTCAATTTGTTTTGCAACTTACCAATTGGCACTTCTCCATGCGGCAAAAAGTGAAGCATTTCACCGAGAGGCCCACCATAACGTTGCACCAATTCATGCAGTGTCTCGCACGAGGACCAATCATCCATGTCGACATGCATCGCCAGCACCCACGTGGCCAGCTGGCATTCGACGACGCGTTTATTAAAGTGGGTGATGGCACTCACGGCCTTCTCCGACTTCACCCCACAATCGGCCACCACCACCACCACGCCCGGAGGCAGAGGTACGGCCGTCGCCTTCAAACGTGGCTCAAACTCAATCATAAGCGCCTTTCCCGGCTCGGCCAAACACGACACCGTATGGTCCATCCCTCCCCCCGCGGTACCCACCAACCGCTCACACTCCACGCACAGCGCCGCCAGCGTCCCTTTTCGAATATCACCCTTGCCTACCGCCCAGCAAAAGGCCAAAGCCGCCGCTACAACTAAAGCACTGCTACTGCTCAAACCAGCAGCGGGAGGCACGGTACCGTGGACGACGAGCACCAACCCGTTCAATTTCTTCTCGTCTATAACGCCAGAGAATTGACGACGCACCCCTTGCAAGGCACAATCCGCGTAGCGGATCCAATCGTGTGGGGCATCCGAGGTGAGTGCTGGCGACGTCAGGGAGAGGATGCGGGATTCTGCGAACTTGGCTCGGTCGAGATTGAGGACCTTGACGCCGTCGTGGGAGGAGGAGGGGTGCTGGCCAATGGCGACCATGATGGTTTGATCTTTCAAGGCCATGGGGAGGACGGGATAGCCTAGGGGGTGGTTTGGGCAAGGTGTTGGGGAAAAGGGGTCATTATTTGCTGCGATGCCATGAGCAGGATGGCTGCAATGTGGTGTGGTCGGGGAGAGGAGGGGGAGGACAAGCTGCGCAGAATAAGGGCCCAGGACAAAGAGGGCAAAGAGGGGAAACTGAAGACAGCCTTCCTCTCGCCCAAAGCCGAATGGTGGCACAATTTCTCTCATACACAATATGCCAAAAACGTACCACTGTAATCAATGTGCTCCCCAATCAAGTTCACCCTGCCCGGGGCTTGGACGACGGCCAGTCTCACGTTCGCAGAAGAAGAAGAAGAAGAAGAAGGAGAAGGAGGGCTGGAGGAGGAGGACGACGACGGCACTGCTGCTGCTTCTTGCGTCTTGACCCGGAGCTCTTGCTGAAGACGCTGGACCAAGGCCGCGGCCCGCGGGTCGGTGGGTGGTGGCATGATGGCCTGTGGTGGTGTGGGTGTGCGTCGTGTGATGCGGCCTTGGTTTTTGAATTCGAATGATGATCATGCTCCGCCGTTTCTGCATCCCTTCGCCTCCTCGAAACATTGGAGAAGAGCTTTGCCATCGCACACCCCATTCTTCCTTGTGGTCCTACACATTTAAAGTAACTCATTCACTCTTATCTTGCACAAATTGACATGCCATTTCCTTTTCGTTCACACATCGTCTGGGAGGCCGGAAGGCATCGACGAAATCCCTAGCGGGCTTCGACCAAGCAAGTCAAGAATACACCGCCGGCTGTCTCCTTCACGCCCCCCGCGAGTTATCATGCGGCACACGCCACGGAGGACCATGATCCTGGCCCTGGCCTTTGTCCTGGCCGGCCTGCCATGGTGCCAAAGGTAAGAGTCTAATGATGTGCAGGTGTTTGGGGTAGGGTGAGGGCAAGCAAGCAGGGCGAGGCTGCTGGAGGGATGGTCGATGATGTGGACTCATTCCAGAACAATTCTACGCATGTACGTGCAAGCATTGCAAGCAGTCTCTTATATACTGTAAGAGAACTCAAAGAGAGGCTTGGCATGATTTGACTTCGCTAGCGTCTCATTGCTTTGACCTTGCCTCTCTAAACCCTCTGCCCCATCCCCTCCCAACCCACACCCAAACCCGGACCCAAAAACACAGCACATCTTACTACCACATTAATTACGACTACAACAAGCAAGAGCAGACCCCTGCGGCACCTGCAGCCGTGGATGGGGGGTGGGACGGCACTTACGAGGTGAATGGCCAGCAAGTTTCCCTCGGGCAGATCCAAAACATTCTGCAGCAAAACCGACCGACGTACGGCGGCGACATTGTGTGCGCCAACGAGGAGGGGAGCTGCTGTCCTGCTTATTGCTGTAATGTCAAGAATGCTTCGCACGACCTAGACCACAAGCCAATGGATCAGAGTTTCCGTAAAAACGAAACTTCCTCTTTAAATGGTACTTTTCAAGTGCTTTCCAAACAGGAGCTTTTTACTCACGGGACCTTTGCTGCGACGCTGTACAAGGATTTCCCCACTCCCATTTTCGGAGGGTGGACGCTCGAATTGAAATTCAACAAGGCTGTCTTTGATTTGCATTCGTTCATTGCCAAGGTGGTGGGGATGGCTGATGGTGGCAAGACCTATTTCTTGCGGCCTGTGTTCTGGAATAAGAACGTGCCGGCGGGGCCACGGCGGTTGATCGTGCAGGGGTTAACGACGCCGGAGAAGGATGATGGGCTACCCTTGGAGGCAACGGGGGCGTTATGGTACGATCCGACGGAGCAGGCGGTGAATCTGAATCCTTTGCCCTATGTCCCGGAGGTGCGCCCTGTGGTGGCGCCGGCGGCCGTGGCGGGAGAACGGTACAATCTGGGGGAGGTGTTGCAGGTGAGCGAAAAGAGGGGAGAAAGGAAGGGATGACTAGAGTGTTTTGTATTATGCCTATTTGATTTCTCACATATTTCTCATCCTCTTTCCCGCCTTCCCTCCCTTCCTCCTTTCACCAAAACAGCTTTCCATCTTGTTCTACGAAGCGCAACGGTCGGGCAAACTGCCAGCGGACAAGCGCATTTTATGGCGGGGCGACAGTGGAATGAATGACAAGACGGACGATGGGAAGGACTTGTCGGGCGGGTGGTATGATGCAGGAGATCATGTGAAGCTGCAGGTGAGAAGAAAAAGAGGGTGGGAGGGCTTGGGATTAGAGAGTGAAAGCTCAGGGAAAGGCACTTATATAGGCTTTCAGCCATACACTCAAGCTCACGTTTCTCTCTCCTCCTTCTCTCCCTTGTCACAAATAGGTGCCCATGGCCTACTCCGCAACCATCCTCCTCTGGGGCCTCATTCGTTACCCCGACGCCTACGTCGCCGCAGGCGAGCTTAAAAACATGCAGAACGCCGTGCGCTGGGGATTGGATTATTTTGTCAAGGCCCACACGGCGAAGAAGGAACTTTATGTGCAGGTCTCGGATGAAGGTATGTAGCTAGGAGGGGGGGGAGAGGAGGGTGCCAAGCAGCCTGTTTGTTTGTTTGACTGTTTGTGTCTCTCCTGCTTTTTTGTTGTTGTATCTTTTTCTAAATGAATGTGCTCTCCTTTCTCCCTTGTCCTGCAGCTACAGCTAAACTCACTCATTTCCTCCCTCCCCTCTCCACCCCACCCTCCATTTACAGTCGACCACTGCTACTGGGGTCGTCCCGAGGATATGACTTACAAACGTCGTGCTTACAAGGTGACCTGTCAAAACCCCGGCTCCCAGCCCGTGATGAATACGGCAAGCGCCCTCGCTGCTGGTTCCATCGCGTTTAAAGAATCAGATCCTAAATATGCAGCCAAACTCTTGGGACACGCCAAAGAGCTGTTTGCGTTCGCCGAGGAATGTCCAGGGGACTATATCAAAGACGGACGGATTCCTGCTGGGGATATGTATAATGACGGAGGGCAATATTTAGATGAACATGCCTTTGCGGCTGCCTGGCTTCATAAGGCAACAGGCGAGAAAGTGTATTTAGACAAGGCGGAAGAGTACTATTGGCAATGCTGCTCGGTGCATCAAAACGTCGATCAACCCTACAAGCTGCTGCAATGGGCAGATATGTCCATCGGTGTCAATCTCCTCCTCTATGAGGCCACCCACTGGGATCAATTCGCCTCCGCCCTCCAACTCCACCTCGATAATTGGATTGCCACCGTCCCACGTACTCCTAAGGGTCTCTCTTATTTCAACGATTGGGCCGCCAATCGCTTTGCGGCCAACGCGGCCTTCACTGCAATAGTAGCAGCAGATCTAGGGCTCAAGCCAGAGGGATATCGAGAGTATGCCAAGAGTCAAATCACGTATATGCTGGGGGACTGTTGCCTTGATCCATCTACGGGGCAATCGACCCAATCTCATTTAATTGGTTTTGGGCCGGCTTGGCCGGTCTCTCCGCATCATAGAGGGAGTTCGTGTAAGGGGGAGGAGTGCTCTTGTACTGCAGGAGCGAATGTACGGACACTTTGGGGGGCTTTGATTGGAGGACCGACGAGGGATGATATGCTGAGTGCGGATGGGTGTTCGGATTTTGTGCATAGTGAGGTGGCTCTTGATTTTTCGGCGGGTTTTACCAGCGCGGTGGCGGGGTTGAAGCATTTAAATTTGGTGGGTGGAGGAGGAGGGCAGCAGAAGGTGGATAAGGTGATTGAGGCGGGAGGGGTATGAATGAATAGATGAATGCGTGTATAGGAAATGAGTAGGGCTGGAGAAAAGATAGAGAGAGAGAGCCATAATAGAATAGAATAGTTGATCGATCGATGCGAATAATGATAAAGAAAAATTGTGAATGCACGACGGGTAAATAAACGACAACAACAAAAAGGCATAGAGTCCTCCTGTTAGGCATTTTCTTTTACCGAGCAAAGCGCGCTTGCTTCGCACCTGCTCGTTGGTGGCTGCTAAGTGTGTGTTGTTTCTGTCTGTACATTTTCCATTGCGCTTCCCGTTCTATCCTTCCTTCCCTCCCTCCCTCCCTCCCTCCTTCCCTCGTCGAGTTTACTCAAACTCAAACGGTATAGCTCTTGACGTCAGTAGCCGAGGACATGCGGCCGCCCGCCTCTGCCACCTGTTGTTGTGTGATTTGATAAGGGTGGTGTGGAAAAAGGTTGAGTGTCCGTGCGTAAGAGGGAGAAAGAGGGGAGAGACTCATACGTTTTTACCCAAACTATATACACACACCCCTCCCTCCCTCCCTCCCATACCTTCTGATTCGACTTAAACTCCAACACCGTCCCCTCCGGCAGATCCAGATTTCATCTTCATCCTCTTGGCAACCCACGACCCCACCCCTTCCCCCCTCCCTCCCTCCCTCCCTCACCTTCTGATTCGGCTTAAACTCCAACGTCGTCCCCTCCGGCAGATCCAAACTCGTCTTCAACCTCTTCGCAATCCTCACTTGCAACTCCTTATCCGCCGCCGTCTTCGTCCACAAGCTCAATCGATCCTGCCCCCGCTTAATACTTACCACCGCCCCCAAAATATCATTCCCATCCTCCATCGTCTCCCCAATCATCCCAAGCACCAAATGCAACCACGTCTCCTCCAACTTCTTCTTGTTGTTCTTCTCCAGATTAAATGTCCATACCCCCCCCTTAGGATTCTCTTCATAAGAAGGCCTCACCCCATCTTTGAACAAGTAATAATCAGCCTGCAATCCTAACCTTGAAGGACCCACCACCGAATTAAACAACGCCCAAAAATCTTCGACTGTCTCAAAAGTATAGATTTTCTGCAGTTTATCTTCCCAGGAGAGCATGGGGTTGGCCTTTGGATTGTTGTAGAAGAAGGACCAGCGGTTTTGCAGCTTGTGCTGTGAAGGGGGAGGGAGGGAGGGAGGGAGGGAGGGAGAGGCGTAGGTTATATGATACATTTACGAGGCTGAAATAGAGGAAATACACCCACACATGCGCGCGATAAAAAGTAAATAATTCGCAGCAACACCACCACCATTCATTGGCCTTCTCCAATCTCAGCCGACGGCACTTCTAATCCGGATCATCCCACGACCACATTCGATGCGTGAAATGCAAAAATGATGTAAAAGCGGACCTTCGACGGGGAAAGAAAAAGGCTCAAGGTTGAACACATACAACGGCTGCGAACCGACGCGAGAAATTATAAGCAAAGTGTGCAAACCAGATATTGATCCAGGTTAGAGCAGTCAGCTATAAATCGATCGGCCAATCCACAGGCGTAGCACACACAACCCCAGACCTCTTTTCCCCCCAGACAGATAACAACCGTTGCAAAGTAGCACTCAAGTCAGAAAAACGCCCAAGGGGGGGCGGAAAGAAGCCGGGGTTGACTGCGTCATGCCTGCAGGTCTCCAGCAACATTATTAGCAAACTGCCCAACCAGTTGTTATTTAGGTTTGGGCAGCTAGCTCAGTAGCTCAGTGGATCCGCAGGCATGGCACACTCAAGCCCGACCTCTCCCTCTCCCCTCTCAAAACGAGCATCTATCTCTCTAACCCACACACAGACACGAGCGGACCTTTGACGGAGAAGAAACGAGGCCAGGGTTGAGTGCACCATGCCTGCGAAGTCATTTCAGCAAACTGCCCAACCAGCTGTAATTTTGGTTTGCGCAGCCACCTTCAATGATTCACAGGGTCCGCAGGCATGGCACACTCAACCCCGGCCTCTCCCCCCTCTCTGAAGGCTAGCACCCTCACAAACTAGAACACAAACCGCAGGCACACGCCCCTTTCCCCCCGGACAAAATTTAATCGCTCTAAGGAGGGGGGAGAAAAGAGGCATGGCGCACTCAACCGCTACCTCTCTCACCCCCTGTCTCACAACAAACATCTATCCCAACCCCCAAGGCACACGCGTACCTTTGACAGGGGGAAAAAAAGGAGGCCGCGTTTAAGTGTGTCATGCTTGCGAGACACCACTTCAAAAAAGGACTACAAACTGCACCAATCAACAATGGCTAGGTCATTTGTTGGCCGGTGGAGTTTGTAGGATGACCTGAAGTGGTGACTCGCTAGCATGACACACTCAACCACAGCCCCTTCCCTCCTTCCCTGATATAGCTAGCGCCGCCTCATACAAATACACAAACCACAAGCATATTTGCTTTAAAAAAACATCAAAAAAGCGCCCGCGCTCACATTAACAATCATCTTCTCAGTCGCGCACAAGCCCGACGCGTGGCAGCTCGCGAGGAAAGAAGCAAGGCAAGGGCAAAATTAAAAGACAACGCGCTGCATGGGCTGCGTGGCTACCGCGAGGCAGACCAACCTGCACTACCACCACTTCCGCACCAAGGCCGCTCCCTCGTGCACTTCCATTCTCAAAAGGCACAAGCACGGCCCGGCCAACCTAGCATTCCCTTCCGCAACCGCCCCACCCCACACACCCCAGCACGCACGTACCTTGTGTCCTCCGCCTTCCGCCGGCTTGCTCCCGCTGTCGTTGCTGCTGCTGCTCGTGCTATAGGTGTCCATGTTTTTCTCGACCGGGGGCGCGGTGCTCATTGGGTGGGGCGTGGGAGCGCTGTGGAGGGTGGAGGGTGGGAGGGAGGGGAGGGGGGGGTGAGGAGGCTAAGAATGAGAAGGGAGGGTCGTGGGAAGTGAAGGAAGTCCTTGCTTGGCATACACCACAACCACTTGCAGCCATGACATACTGCACAAGAATGCCCTTGCTTGTTGGTGCAACTGTGCTGTGCTCTTAGGGCGCAAATGGCTTTGGATATCACCTTGCGGCTTGGCTTTCTTCGCAGCCGCTCGAGTTGCCCTTCTTTGTGATCATCCCAAGGCCCCACTTGCCTTCCTTCTTATGTCCTTTGCTGCTTTCGCATGCATCTCATGCCTGCCCTCCTCACACAACGGGACACGCCCTGTTTCGTGGTGGGCGCGGCGTCTTTCCTCCCTTGCGTGCGCGCGTCTTGTACGCAGCAACGTCGCGCAGCAACGGCGCCCATCCCTCCATCATCACAAGGAGGGCGTTTCTCTGCTTGCTTGCCACCTCAGATCCGCCTTACCCTGCCCCAGGGCATACTCTACTCTCACCCCACGCACACAACGCACACAGACACCACCCAGGATGAGGAGCGCCTTCTCTTGCACTGTCGCATGGCAGGCTTTGGCTTCCGCACGACCAGCGCCCAGCATACCCGCTTCGCACTCACTCACCCCCCCGTCCCCTTCCCCCATCCTCCCCGCACATTTACACAGACAACCATGGCTTTCGACACACCGTCGCCTGACCTGGCGCCGGACTACCCTCGCTTCGTGCGGGGGCGTGACTCGACCCCCCCGTCCCCTTCCCCCATCCTCCCCGCACATTTACACAGACAACCATGGCGTCCGACACACCGTCGCCTGACCTGGCGCCGGACTACCCTCGCTTCGTGCGGGGGCGTGACTCGACCCTGGCCTACTTCCACAAGCTCTTTCGGGAGCGCATTGTGATTTTCGACAGGGCCATGGGCAAGATGATCCAGAAGCATCGCCTGACCGAGGAGGACTACCGTCGGGAGCGTTTCAAGGACTACCACAAGCTGGTGCGCGGGAACAATGACTAGCTGACTTTGACGCAGCCGGCGATTATCAAGGACATTCACCGGAAGTAGCTTAAGGGCGGCGCGGACCTGATTGGCACGAACACGTTCTTGTCCACCACCATCGCCCAGCTCGATTACGATATGGAAAGCTTGGCGTACGAGCTTAATTTTGAGTCGTCACGGATTGCCAGGGAGGTAGCGGATGAAGTCACGGCTGAGGAGCCGGAGCGCCCGAGGTTCGTGGGGGGGGGTATTGGTCCGACTAATTGCACGGCGTCGATTTCGCCGGATGTGGTGGATGCGAGTAAGCGGAATGTGACATTTGATGAGTTGGACGACGCGTATTATGAGAAGGCGAGGGGGTCGATTGATGGGGTGTGTGATTTTATTATTATTAAGACGATTTTTGATACGCTGAATGCGAAGGCGGCGATTTTTGCGGCGCGGCGGTTGTTGAAAGATCGGGGGTTGGAGGATACGATGCCTTTGATGATTTCGGGGACGTTGGTCGATCAGAGTGGAAGGACCTTGTCCGGGCAGACGACCGAGGCGTTTTATGTGTCTGTGCGGTAAATAATCCTTTTTCGGTGGGCTTGAATTGTGCGCTGGGGGCGAAGCAGATGCGGCCGTTCTTGCAGCGCTTGAGTAAGGTGGCGGAGTGCTTTGTGAGTGTTTATTCGAACGCGGGCCTGCCGAATGCCATGGGTGGGTATGATGATACCCCTGCTGATATGGCGGCTGATAATACTTTGTTTGTCAAGGAGAGCTTGGTGAACATGATTGGAGGCTGCTGTGGCTCCACCCCTGACCACATCAATGCCATTGCGAAGATGTGCGAGGGGGTCTCTCCTCGCCCCGTGCACAAGAAAGTTGAACATATGTGGCTTTCGGGGTTGGAGGACTTGGTTGTTTCTAAGGAAGGGTTTCAGTTTTTGAATGCTGGGGAGCGGTGTAACATAGTGGGGTCGCCCTTGTTCAAGAAGTTGATTCTGGCGGCGGACTTTGCTAAGGCCATGGATATTGCGAAGAAGCAGGTGGATTTTATTAATGCCTGTAAGACGATTAAGGAGTGTGTCCACATGCGAAGATTTCTGGAGGAGTGAGTATCTGGGGTACGCTGCAGTTTTTTTCTGATATTTCCCCTGATTTGCTCAAGATCGTTGAAGACGCCGTGCTGAACAAACACCCAGAAGCAGCTGAAGCGCTGCTTGAGCGATTAATGATTGAGCGTGAGAAGGCCTTGGCGAACAAGGGGCAAGTGACGGCGGTCCAGGCTCCGTGGCGGACGTTGGAGGTGCAGGCACGGGTGACCGGTCCAGGCTCCGTGGCGGACGTTGGAGGTGCAGGCACGGGTGACTCACGCGCTCGTGAGAGGGATTGATGAGTTCATTGATGGGGATGTGGAGGAGTGGAGGCACTTGGTGCCTAGGCCACTGGAAGTGATCGAGGGGCTGTTGATGAGTGGTATGAATGTGGTGGGGGATTTGTTCGGCTCGGGTAAGATGTTCTTGCCGCAGGTGATGAAGAGTGCTGAGGTGATGAAAATGGCGGTTGCGTATTTGCTTCCTTTCATGGAGAAGGAGAAGGAGGAGAAGCTGAAGGAGCAGGGGCTTGAGGCGGTGGTGGACGATGATAGCGCCTATGCGGGGGTGGTGCTGCTGGCGACGGTGAAGGGGGATGTGCACGACATTGGCAAGAACATTGTTGGGGTTGTGTTGGGGTGTAATAATTATAAGGTAGGGAGGGAAGGAGGTGAGGAGGGAGGCGTGCTGAGATGTATATGTGTGTGTGTGTGTGTGTGTGAGTGTAGGGAGGGGTGATGCTGCTAGAGGGAGGGCGCGAGTGTGAGGGCATGCAAGGCTTGACTCTCGCCCGTTACGTTTGAAGAAACTTTATCCATCAGCATTAATCAATCACTCCATTCTCTCCTTCCCTCCCTCCCTCCCTCCCTCCCTCCCTCCTCCAGGTGTACGACATGGGCGTCATGATTCCCTGCGAGAAGATCATCGAAAAAGCCATCGAAGTCAAAGCACAAGTCATCGGGCTCTCCGGTCTTATCACCCCCTCTTTCGACGAGATGGTGTTTGTGGCAAAGGAGATGAGTAAGGCAGGGATGACCCTCCCCCTGTTGATTGGTGGGGCTACTACTAGTAAGATGCATACAGCTGTGAAGATTGCTCCGAATTATTCGACTGTGCAACATCCTTGTATTCATGTGTTGGATGCCTCGAGGAGTGTCACTGTTGTTGGGCCTTTTTGGGGGGAGGATAAGGAGGAATATGTCCAAGATATTTTGGATGAGTACGACAAGTTGAGGGAGGAGCATTATGCAGGGCTTGAGGAGCGGCACCTCAAGTCTTTTGAGGCTGCCAAGAAATTAGGCTCCAAGATCGATTTTGATGCCGTGCCGCCTGTGTGTCCGCCGGCGGGAGGAACAGGAGTTAAGGTTGTTGATTATTACACGCTTGAGGATGTGGTGCATTTAATTGACTGGAACCCATTCTTTTAGACTTGGGAGCTGAGGGGGAAGTATCCTTATCGTGGGTATCCGAGGATTTTTATGATGAGAATGTAGGGGAGGAGGGGAGGAAGTTGTTTGCGGATGCCCAGGCGTTGCGTAAGGATCTGGTGGATAATAAGCGGTTGTCGCTTTAGGGGGTGATGGGGGTTTTCCCTGCTGCGAGGGTGGGGGAGGATGTGGAGGTGTATGCGAGCGAGGAGGGGAAGGAGGGGGGGGAGGCCGCGATTGGCAAGTTTTGCATCGTGAGGCAGCAGCAGGAGAAGGAGAGTGATGAGGCTTATTTTTCACTGGCGGATTTTGTGGCTAGCAAGGAGAGTGGGCATAAGGATTATTTGGGGGCGTTTGCTGTGGCGTGTTTTGGGGCGGAGGAGGATGTGGCGCGGTATGAAGCGTTGAATGATGATTATAACAAGTTTATCGTGCAGGCGTTGGCGGATCGGTTTGTGGAGGCCTTCGCGGAGGCGTTGCATAGGGAGATGAGGATGAAGACGTGGGGGTATGCGCCGGAGGAGGAGTTGGACCCGGAGGATTTGCTTAAGATTGAGTATGATGGTATTAGGCCTGCCCCCGGGTATCCGTCGCAGCCTGATCACACGGAGAAGGTTATGATGTGGGAGTTGCTGAAGGCGAGGGAGTCGGCGGGGATTGCTTTGACGGAGTCTCTGTCGATGACGCCGGCGAGCTCGGTGAGTGCGCTGGTGTTTGCGCATCCGGAGAGTCAGTACTTTACTGTTGGAGGATTGAGAAGGATCAGGTGGAGGAGTATGCGGCGAGGAAGGGGATGACGGTGGATGAGGTGGAGAGGTGATTGGCCCCGATGTTGAATTATGATCGGGGTTGATTAGATTGGAGGAAAGAGGAGGAGGAGGGGAGATGTAAAGGGAGGGAGGGAGGGAGGGAGGGAGGGGAGGAGGGGAAGAAATGACTTGGGAAATAGTCGTAGCACTGCCTTATCAGGAGGATAATAACGAAAAAAGAAAGAGATAGAAAGAGAGTGGGGGTTTTGGCGCGGTAAGTGAGAGATAAGTTGTCTTTCCTTCTGGAGAAGTAAAGGAGTAGGGCTAAAGAGAGAGAAAGTTAGAGCGTCGAAAGAGAGGAAGAAGGTGGGTCATCACGAAGAGGAAGCGGAGGAGAGAGAAGAGGATATAGCGGGAGATAGCGAAAATGTCAGCGGGGGTAGAGTGCGTGTTATATTTGTGTGTCTGTCCGTCCGACCGTCGGTTCAGTCGGTGCAAAGAAGAAAGGAGGCCAATGCCAGGTAGTCAAAAGGTCCGAACTTTAAGCATCCTAATTAACAATCCAAACAAAAGAAAGGAAAGGAAAAAGCCACGATCCAAAAAAAATATACGTTCAAAAATACGCTTGTGGTAGAGGAAGAGAATGCATTGTGTGCGTGGGTGGGTGGGGAGGTTTTTCAAAGCCGGGGTGGTTTCGGAATTGACAAAATGTGTGTAAATTAGAGAGATTAAAATTAGTCTAGAAGACGTAGTAGGAGAAATACGGGTCAGGGGGCGTGGCTTATCATGCCCAGTTTGGAGATCTTATTCAATGGGAGAGTTTAGAAGTATAATCGGGAGCAGTATAATTGGGATCTGGGCAATTTCTAGAGAGATGGGACTGATAGAGAGATCGGAACGTATCGTATTTTCTACAATTTAATGGTCGAGGACGGGCAATACATGTGTAAGAGCCGCACAATGCCCCTAGATGGTTCAAGTGCAGAAGACCTGAGCACCCTGCCCATGGGGGTGTGATGCTCTGCACGGTACAGTGTAGGCCTGCTTCGGCATGCGCCAGAAAAAGCCCTCCCAGAGAGTGCACTCTAAAGAAACAAGACAAGACAAGAGAAGACATGCCCGATCTTTGCTTCCCTGGCTAGTAGGCAAGGTCATTCCTTCTTCCTCTTTCTCCGCCCGTGCCTCTTGCCACTCCTCCTTCTCCTCGCACCAATACTTACTCACATATCGCCTCTCTCTACACACACAGGCAATCGACGCCGCGGCTGCTTTTGCCTTGCCACCGGTAACGCTTCCGTTTCCGAGTCCGTTACCGCGTTGTTCGTCGTTCGATCCTCTGCAGCTCGGCCGGCTCGGCACCCCCATCAACCGCCACACACAAACCAAAGCCAAGCTATACATATGCGGCGAATTGTCGTCCGTACTTCCTATGGCGGGCAAGATGACCTGCAGGCCGGCGGCGATGGGGCAACGCCGTCTGCGCGTTCCCCCTGGGCCTTGTCGTGGCGGCGGCTGACCAAGCGCCATAATCGGTGGGTCGTAGCGGTGGTGGTGGGCAGCTTCCTCTTTGCGGCCTCTAGTCTGGCTTACACCCATACGGGACACACGGGGGGCTCTACCAGCAGCTTGGAAGAAACCTCCGACATCCACGTTATCTCCTTGGCGGCGGCGACCACCGAGACAGCAGCAGCAGCAGCAGCGTCGTCATTGCCGCCGTTGCCGGAGCCCGCCGCCACTGCTTCCGCGCCGCCGCCGGTGGTGAAGGACGCACGGCAGACGTGGGGCCGGGGGCAGCAGAGAAGACAGCCGCTCCAGAAGGCATCGCAAGCGCCGCTGGTGGCACTAGAGCCATTGCCAGAACCACCTGTGCTGGCAGCGGAGGAGGAGGAGGAAGAGGCGGAGGAAGTAGAGATTGAAATGGTGGAAGAGGAGGAGGAGGAGGAGAAGGATGGGAAGTTGGAGGAAGAGTTTGAGGCTGATATCTTTGAGGAGGATCCGGCTGAAATTTGGGGAGAGGAGGAGTACGAGGAGGAAGATGCTGCTGCTTTGGAGGAGCTGGCAGAGGAGGAGGAAGAGGAGGAGGAGGAGAGTGGCGATTTGGATGCTGAGAGTTGGGATGACAACAACACGCTGGACGAGCTAGATGAGCTAGATGATGGGCCTGCGGATGAGGAAGGAGTGGAGGAGGGAAACGAAGAAGAGTTGGAAGAGGTAGAGGAAGAGTACGAGCCGCAGCAGCGAGAGAAGCAGCACCCGCAGCAGCAGGAAGGCGAGCACGAAAAAGAGGAGGAAGAGGAAGATTTAGCTCCCGTTGCTGCTTCACCCAAGCGAACCCACACTGACGCAGACCTACCCCTCATCAAGCCCAAGCCCGTCCGCAAGATCCAAAAGCAAAAGCAACCCCACCACCAGGCTGAGGCTAAGGAGAAGGAGAAGGAGAAGGAAGAGGAGAAAAAGGGCGTGGTGGTGGTGCCACAAATGTTGTACTGTCTGCCGGGAGGTGGCTTTAATGACATTGTCGTCCAGCTTTGGCGATGCGTGGAATACGCAGTCAAGACCCACCGAGTGTTGATTTTGGGGTGGGAGAACTATCTGCCTGTTATCCCCCCTTATGAGCAATATTTCTATTTAAGGGAAATCACGGGACTTACATTGATGTCGCAATGGGAAGCAGCGTCGATTATCCGTGCCGCACAAGCAGCGGGGCAGAGAGTGACGCATTCGGCTGGACGAAGGTTGGATTTGATGGCCTTGCTGGGCACGGGGGAGGAAAAGGAGGATGGTCCTCCGTTTTTTATTAATGCGGCGAGCATGCCTAATTGTATTTTTAAGCCTGAAAAAACATACACGCACCACGTCCTGGTCTACCACAAAAAAGGTAATCGAGGCACCCCTGAACCAATCCTACAACACCTCCTCTTCTCCCAAGAAGTCAAACAAACCTTCCTCTCCCGCTGGGGCAAGCTCGACAAGCCCTACGTAGGGATGCACGTCCGAGGGACTGACCGTAAATGCGGTGATAAAAAAGCACCGAAAGTTTTAGAAAAGGTCCAAAAACTACGCAAACGCTTGAAAGGCGCGCCTGTTTATCTCGCAACTGACAACCCCGACGCAGCTGCGGAACAGATAGAGGAGTTGGAGGGGAGGCAGGGGAGGGAGATTGTATCGTTTACTTATTACCCAGCTGAGGAGGAGGAAGCGAAGGAGGGAGTGAAGGAGGAAGATGAGGAGGAAGGGAAGGCGGTGCCGCTTCATTTGAACAAGGCGTTGAGCGACGAGGAGAAGCATCAGACGAACATTGATGGGTTTGTGGATTTGTTGTTGTTGGCTTTTAGTCAGAAGTTTATTATGTCTTGTGGGGGGTATTCGCATTTGGCGAAGCTTTTGCATGAGGATAAGGGGCTGGCGCTTGGTACGCTTGGGTTGGAGCTAGAAGAGGGGAGTGAGGATGTTGATGCTGTTTTGGAGGAGGCGTTGCAGCAGCAAAATAAAGAAGCAGCAGCAGCAGCAGCAGCAGCAGCAGCAGCAGAATAATAATAATAAAGAAGAAGAATTAATGATTATGGTTGGAAGATAGTGATAAAGAAGGGGAAAAGAAAGCAATAATCGAAAATGATGACTCAAAACAAAGACTCATACGAATTCCTTATGCCTTCATTCTTTCCATCGCTCATTTAATCGCAAGACAACAGTGACACCACTTCTCCATATGAATAAAGAAACCACACACACACAACTCCCCACCCACTCCCTCAAAAAATCTCACTGGCGCCTCGTCAAGCTATCCCTCACCAACGCCGTCGTCCCCGGCGGAAACATCCTGTTATACCGTTAAATGCCACGCCCGACACCTTTCATCCGCCTCCAACGCCTTCCTCATCTCCGCACAATCCTGCTTCGTGCTATTCGACTTGGTAATATGATTCGCATGCAACTCACTCCTTGGATGCGCCACCGGAAAAATCCCGGCTGGTGGTGCCTGTAGCTCCAACACCTCCCTCGCTACCCCCCTAGCATAGACCACCCCTCCTTGGACCTTCCACATTCTGGCCATTGCCTCCGCCACTTCCGTCATCCCCTCAATTGAATGCAGCGCGGAATAATGCACATGTCAAGCATTTCCAGGCCCTGCCGCCTCGGCTAGCTCGTGGATCCTCCGTTCGTTTTGCGCCATTGTGTGGCAGGAATGCAAGGCCTTGCTGAAATCCGTAAATTAGACAGGCCGAAACATCTTGCCCATTGAACAAACCATGTCATAGGGGTCTCGGTACGTCACCAAAAAGAAATTAGCGCTCTCGTGGTAGTCCTGATCAGCGATATGGGATTTATAAACCATGCTCACCAAGCCTCTGGCTTTGGGGACGACGTCCCGTGTAAAGATCTTGGCCTTGGTGCCCGTCACATCTTTCTCAAACCCAGAGACCGAGTTGGGGTCCACCCGCTCCATCAACACCCGGGCTAAATTGTAGGCCGTCGTGGACACAGTGCGCATGTTGGCCAGGCAGGCCACCATCAAGGGGGCGGGCAAGCGTGGCAAGGGAGGGTCGATAATGTCAAGGGAGGAGGCGGAGGCATCGGCGGCATCGGCGGAGAGGGAGGCGGCATCGACGGAGGGGGCCGCGGGGGAGGAGGAGGATTCGACGGCGGCCAAGGAAGCCACGGCCGGCACGACAACGTCTGGCACTGCCGCCGTCATAGCAACAGGGCATGGGGCCTTGTACCGCGCAATGATGATAAGCTGGGCGCCAAAGATCAAGCCCAAGAAGACCAGCACCACGCGGGAGGAGGAGACAGCGGGTTTCATGGGCCAGCTCCGGCGGCCCATAGTCTTTGCTTGTGTGCCCTTGCCCGGGGCGTCCTTGCGTCTTGCCTATCGTGGGAATGATGGAGGACGTGAGCAAGGTGAATCTGAACGGGCAAGGCTATATGCGCGCGTGGTTTTGGGGAGGGGGCACGCGTGTACCAACGCGGCAAACGCATCGCTCGTATCGGTTACTTGCGTGTCGGGTCGGGGCCAGGTCGGGGCCGTTGCGTGGCCTTCCTCTGACTGAGAGCGAGCGACATGTCGATGGTCATACACGCGCGCATCAGAATTTGATCAAACAATACGATATTTCGACATTCTTTAGGCTTAACCATGGTCCGTGTCGATCTCAAGGACAAAGAATCAACTCA
>Ga0209491_10003433_pt1 | contig 26147 bp, 24 predicted proteins | sample BON02_FD_187213 | JGI IMG/M metagenome (GOLD analysis project Ga0209491, IMG submission 187213) | Freshwater microbial communities from Lake Bonney liftoff mats and glacier meltwater in Antarctica - BON-02 (SPAdes) (version 2) | ecosystem: Environmental > Aquatic > Freshwater > Ice > Glacier...
CGCCGGCCTGGCCGCGTTTGATTGCACCGGCGTCGCCAGTTATGCAGATCAAGATCTCAATATCGTGCGTGGCAGTTACCGTGTACTGCCCGGATACTTCGATCCGTTGCGTACCGAAATCCTGCGTGCCGACTAGGTATTGCGAAGTGCAATCGTCGATGCGCGTCGCCGCGCATAACGGCTTGGCGATGGGCGACAGGTCGGCGATATTCAAAAACTCTTCGATGTCGGCGTGCTTTTGGGTGAACGCCGCGCGCAACACATTGTCTGACGACGACATCACCTCGACGCCCTCGCCGCGCAAGTACGCATGCACATTGCCCGCGCCCAAGTACAAGGCGTCGCCAGGCCGTATCCGCACATGGTGCATCAACAGGGCAACGAGCACGCCGCCGCTAGAGGGGTACAGATCGGCTAGTTGCATCGCCCAATACGGCATCTTGTCGGGCAGCGTTTTGGGTCCGCTCGTTAACGCCCAGCGCACGCACTGCGCCAGGCCGTCGTCGCGCAGATGTTTGGCCAGTTCGTGCCACTCGTACTGCTCGCACATCTTCAGGTTCTCTTTGTCGCTCCTGAACCCGCAGATCGCTTCGAACTCGGTGATCGCTATCAGCAGTTCGGGCTTGGCCGAGATATCGCGATACAAACGCTCAGGGTCGTCAAGCGCGATACGTTGCGCGTTCTCTTTGGCGAAGCCGGCTCTAGCCTGCTCGTCTGTCGGGTGCGTCTGCAGCGAGAGCGGCTTGGCCGCCGCGATCACTTTGACTAAAAAAGAGAGCGCGCCTGCATCCGACTCGAGCGTTTGCTGGCCACTGCTAGTTGAGATTTGTGATGGCCCACCGCGGTGCGTACCGAACCACACCTCGGCCCACGGTTTAGAATCCGGGGCGACGGCCAGAAACTTTGGCAGCGCGTACCGATCGCCCCACTCGTAGTTCTGCACGACCCCTAAGAGGAGTTGCATTGTTACTGACCCAAGATATCGACGATGTGTTCGGCGGCGTCGGCGATTGCGATTTCCGAGGCTGTGCCGAGTTGGCGGTTGCGAATCTCGACAACTCCATTGGCCACTCCGCGGCCCGCGATCACGATGCACGGGTTGCCGATTAGTTCGGCGTCTTTGAATTTCACGCCCGGCGAGACGCCACCGCGATCGTCGAGCAACACGCGAAGACCGCGACTGTCTAGCTGCGTCGCCAAGTTCTGAGCCGTCGCGGCAGTCTCGTCTTGACCCTTCCCGGCAATCACGATGTGCACATCGAACGGCGCAATCTCGCGCGGCCAACGCAGGCCGAGTTCGTCGTGGGTGGCCTCGGCGATTGCGGCAACGGCCCGTGAAACCCCAATGCCGTACGACCCCATCGTCACTACCCGCGGCTTACCGTTGTTGTCGAGCACGGTTAGTCCGAGCACCTCGGCGTACTTGCGACCTAACTGAAACACGTGGCCGATCTCGATGCCGCGCTTGATCATCAATTGGCCGCCGCAATTTGGGCACGGGTCGCTATCACGAACATCGGCGACATCGATAATTCCGTCGGCGGTGAAGTCGCGGCCGTGTACGAGATTCATGACATGGTGGCCCGGCTTATCTGCGCCCGTGATCCAGGCCGTGCCGATGGCGACGCGCGGGTCGAGCACATAGCGAATGCCAGATGGCTGGTTGGTGCCGAGCGCTCCCGGCCCGATGTAGCCCTTGACGAGCGCAGTGTTGGCTGCGAAGTGCGTTTCGTCGAAGGGTTCAAGTTCGGCTGGCGCGATGAAGGCCTCGAGTCGCTTGGTGTCAACCTCGCGGTCGCCCGGCACGCCGATCGCGAGGGGTTCGAGCCTGCCATCGGGGTGACGCAAGTTGACGAGCACGTTCTTGAGCGTGTCGGTTGCGGCCCACTGTCGGTCGCTGCGCTTGAGATCGTCGCGCGAATTAAACAGGTCGACGAGCGTTTGAATTGTTGGCGTGTTCGGCGTTTGCGAAACGCGCGAGGCATCGTGGGTCGCCAGGTTGTCGGTCGAACTATCGGTCACAATGGGCACGCCGATGCGCACGGCTTCGGTGTTGGCCGAATAATCGCAAACGTCACATTGCACGAAAGTGTCTTCGCCAATCTCGCACGGAAACAAGAATTCTTCCGACTTAGATCCGCCCATCGCCCCCGACATCGCCGAGACGATTACATACGGCAAGCCGAGGCGGTCGAAGGTCTTGATGTAGGCGTTGCGGTGGGCGTCATAACTGCGTTGCAGTCCCTCGTCGTCAATGTCAAAACTGTACGAATCCTTCATAACGAATTCGCGACCGCGCAACAGACCACCGCGTGGCCTGGCCTCGTCGCGAAACTTGCTTTGAATTTGGTATAGCCACAGCGGCAAATCTTTGTAGCTGCTGTAAAGGTCTTTGACTAACAGCGTGAACATTTCTTCGTGCGTCGGCCCCAGCAGATAGTCGACCCCGCGACGGTCTTGCAGACGAAACAGGTTCGGCCCGTAGTCGGTCCAGCGGCCCGTCAACTCGTACGGCTCGCGCGGCAACAGGGCGGGGAAGTGCACCTCTTGCGCGCCGATCGAGTCCATCTCTTCGCGGATAATGTTTTCGACGCGTTGAAATGTGCGCCAACCCAGCGGCAGCCATGTGTAGTTACCCGGCGCGGCGCGGCGAATATACCCAGCGCGAACCAACAGGCGGTGGCTCGGCACCTCGGCGTCAACTGGATTATCGCGCAGCGTGCGCAAGAAAAGTGTCGACATTCGCTGTATCAAATTGGCCTCATTCGTGCTCTGGGTATGGGCTAAGTGCCGATGTGAACCTTACTTGCTGTGGTTATAATGAACGCGTCCTTTGAAGTTCGTCGAACTGGAGGCGTGGGTTTCGACCCACGCTTTTTGTTCTTTATAAGGCCCGTTTTGCGCAGCAAGCGGGCATCAAGAGAGGAGGTTACGCCATGTCCAAGACCCCAAGTCAGAGCCCGGTACTTGACCGCGTCCATCTTCTCATTGATCCAATCGTGGCCGACCTAGGTCTCGACCTCTACGACCTCGAATTCGTCGGGGGCATTCTCAAAGTCGTTGTCGACACTCCGCCTCTGAGCGACGGTGGCGTCACGCTCGAGACCATTGCCCTAATAACGCGCCTCGTCTCGCGCGATCTTGAACACAACGACCCGATGCCGGGTCGTTACACACTCGAAGTCACGAGCCCAGGCCTCGAGCGCAACCTACGCACCCCGAGACACTTTCAGCGCGAGACCGGCAAGGTCGTAGCCTTGCGCCTCAACCAGCCGCTCGACGGCGAACGCCGTCTGCAAGGTCTGATCATCAGCGCCGATGAAACAAATGTCGTCGTGCGAATCCCCGATGCGCCTCTCACCGACGCTGTGCCTACGGATGTGACAGTTGCGTACACCCTCATCGATCGCGCCCGCACAGTTTTTCAGTGGGGGCCAACGCCTAAGACAACTTTAAAAAGCACAGGTCGGAGCAAGTCTAAAAAATTGTCCAACGTTTTGAGCAACGATGAGGTATCAGCATGAGTAATTTAGACATGTCCGAAGCAATCAGAATGCTCGCTGGTGATCGCGGCATCTCTGTCGACTCGTTGCTGCAGGTACTCGTTGAGGCCCTCGCCACCGCCTACAAGAAGCGCCCTGGCGCAGCCGAAGAAGTAATCGTCGGCGTCAACCCAGAAAATATGGACATTACCTTCACCGCCTATGACGTCGACGACGACGGCAACTGGATCAACGAGCGCGATGACACGCCAAAGAAAGACGAATTGGGTCGTATCGCGGCGCAAACCTTCCGCCAGGTAATGAGCCAGCGCATTCGTGAGGTTGAGCGCGACCGCAAATTCGAGGAGTACGCCAACCGCGAAGGCGACATCGTTTCCGGCATCGTGCAAAAGACCGACACCAAGTACACACTGCTCGACTTGGGCCGCGTCGAAGCGTTGTTGCCGCAAGCCGAGCAGGTGCAAGGCGAGACCCGCGAGCCAAACGCACGCCTCAAGGCCTACATCGTCGAAGTTCGCAAGACGCCAAAGGGCCCGCAGATCGTTGTCAGTCGCACGCACCCTGGTCTGATCAAGCGCCTATTCGAACTCGAAGTTCCAGAAATCGCCGATGGTGTCGTCGAGATGAAGGCCTGTGCCCGTGAACCGGGTCATCGCACCAAGATTGCCGTGTGGTCTAACGACCACAACGTCGACCCTGTCGGCGCGTGCGTCGGTGCCCGCGGCGGTCGTGTGCGCATGGTCGTCACCGAATTGCGCGGCGAGAAGGTCGACATCATTCCATTCAGCGACGACTTGCCAGACTTCATCGCCAAGGCGATGTCGCCTGCCAAGGTCACCGAGGTTCGCCTCAGCGAAGATCGCACGCAGGCCGATGTCATCGTGCCCGACTTTCAGTTGTCGCTGGCGATCGGCAAGATGGGCGTCAACGCCAACCTCGCGGCGCGCCTCACTGGCGTGCGCCTCGATGTCAAGAGCGAAACCCAGGCCGCCGAAGACGGCACCAGTTACGTTGCCTCGCCATCGTCACTAACCGATGCGACCAGCGGCTTTGCCGAAGGTGAATGGGTGACCAACACCGAGACCGGCGCAATGGAGTGGCATGCCGCCGATGGCTCGGTCGTCAGCCAAGAGCAATGGGCTGCAACAGCCGATGCGCCACAAGCGACGAATGAAGTGGAAGGTTAATTCTTTGGCAAAGATTTTGCGTGTTCATGAGCTCGCCAAAGAGCTTGGCATGTCCAATCAAGAGACGCTTGACCTATGTTCCAAATTGGGCATCGGTGTCAAGACGCAATCGTCGACGATTATCGAACAGCAGGCCGACCGCGTGCGCGTGCGCGCCAAACGCGAAGGACTAATTCGCGATGAGCAACCATCCGAGGTCAAAGTTGCAAAAAAAGCCGCGCCTAAAAAAGTAGCCGACGGTGCCGCGCCCGTAAAAAAAGCAGTCGCCAAGAAGGCGCCAGCGAAAAAAGCCACCGCGCCCAAGAAGGCCGCACCCAAGAAAACTGTCGAAGTCGCCGAAGTCGCGCCAGAACCAATTGTCGAGAAACATAGCGACGCGCCGATCGTTTCTTCGGTGCAGCCGATTCGCTCTGCAGCGCCAACTGCGGTGCGCCGCGCGGAGCCAGTGCCAGTAGCGCCAGTAGCGCCAGAAAAAATTACGCCGACGACAACAACAGCCACGCCCGTAACTGCTGCGCCGTCAGTTTCGGTAGTCGCCGCGCCGGCAATTGCTCCGGCTGCCAATGTCGCGCCGGTAGGCGTCGCGCCGACAAAGCCTGCGGTGAGTTCGCCAACCGGTCGTACGATTCCGCCGCCACCAGGTGGCCGCGTGATCCCTCCGCCGCCAGGTGTGGCACGCCGACCGGGTGAGGGTGGCGTATTTCGTCCCACGACCAATCGTCCGCTGAGTCGCCCAACTGGCGGCACCAACGCCCGCACCGGCCGCATTCCAGCTTCGGCCCTTGGTCGCGGCCCAGTCGGCACGGGTGGACCAAGTCGACCCACAACACCAGGGGCACGCCCCGGTGGCCCAGGTGTTGGTCGTCCGAGTGGTGGCGCGCCATCGCGCGGTTCAGGTTTTGCCGGCCCAGGTCGTGGCGTTCCTGGCGGTCCAGGTGCTGGTCGCCCAGGTGGTGCTGGTCGCCCAGGTGGTGGCGGTCGCCCAGGTGGTGGTGGCGGCCAACGCCGCTCCCCTAAGAAAAAATCGCGCGCTCGTCGTCGTCAAGATTTCGACGAGATGTTGCCGCAGGCGGTCACTGGTTACACGGCCAGTCATGCCGCGGTCCCAGAAGGCGTCATCGTCATTGAGCGCGGCTCATCTGCGCAAGAATTCGCGCCAAAATTAAATCGCACGTCTGCTGACGTCGTTCGCTTTTTGCTTGAACACGGCGAGATGGTCACGGCGACCGTCACGCTCGCCGACGAGCAGATGGAAATTTTCGCCCTCGAAGTTGGCGCCGAGATTTTGCTCGTCGACCCAGGTCAGCAAGAAGAGATGGAGTTGCAGGCGCTGTTCGACGACAGCGACGATGACGACCCCGAGTTGCAAGCGCCACGCCCACCGGTTATCACGGTGATGGGCCACGTCGACCACGGCAAAACAACGTTGCTCGACAAGATTCGCTCGGCCAATGTGGTCAGCGGCGAAGCGGGTGGCATCACTCAACACATTGGCGCCTATCAAGTCGAAAAAGACGGCAAGTTAATTACCTTCATTGATACCCCTGGTCACGCCGCATTCACCAAGATGCGCGCCCGTGGTGCGCAAGTAACTGACATCGTCGTCTTGGTCGTTGCCGCCGACGACGGCATCATGCCGCAAACGATCGAAGCCATCAGCCATGCCCGTGCGGCAGAAGTACCAATCATCGTCGCGCTGAACAAGATCGATAAGGACAATGCCGACGTGCAGCGCGTGCTCGCGCAACTTGCTGAGCAGCAACTGACGCCCGAGGCGTGGGGCGGAGACACGATCGTCGTCGAGATGTCGGCCCAGAGCGGCCTCGGCATCGACGACATCCTCGAGCAACTTGCCGCCATGTCCGAGATCGAAGAACTGACAGCCAACCCAACTGGCCGCGCCAAGGGCATTGTGCTCGAGGCCCAGCTCGACATCGGTCGCGGCCCAGTCGCCACTGTGCTCGTCGACAAGGGCACCCTGCGAATAGGCGACCCAATGGTCGCGGGTGCCGCGTGGGGCAAAGTACGCGCGATCATCAACGACCGTGGCGAGCAGATCAAAGAGGCTGGCCCAAGTATGCCAGTACAAATTCTCGGCCTCTCAGCCGTGCCGAGTGCTGGCGCCGAGTTTCGTTCGGCCCCGAATGAGAAGACAGCCAAGACAGTGGCCGAGTCGCGCGAACACCGCTTTCGCACGCTCAATCAACGCGGCGATGCACGCGTGCAACGTGGCGTAAAACTCGAAGATATCTTCACGCAGATTCAAGCTGGCGAAGTCGCAACTCTGAATCTCATCATCAAGGCCGACGTGCACGGCTCGCTCGAAGCAGTTACCGAGAGCCTGCGTAAACTTGAGCGCGACGACGTGCGCGCCGCATTTGTGCATCGGGCAGTGGGCGCGATAACCGCTAACGACATCACTCTGGCCGCCGCGACGAACGCCACGCTGATCGGCTTCAACGTGCGCCCAGATCGCAAGATTCGCGAACTGGCCGAAGCCGAAAAGGTCGAGATTCGCACATACGAAATCATCTACAAACTCATCGAGGATATCGAAAAAGCGATGAAGGGCATGCTCAAGCCAGAATTCGAAGAAGTTGTCACCGGCGAAGCCGAAGTGCGCGAACTATTCCGCGCGCCGAAGGTAGGAGCAATCGCCGGTTGCTTCGTGCGCTCAGGCGTCATCACTCGCGGCTCGAAGGTGCGCTTCTTGCGCGACGGCACGATCATTTGGAAGGGTGCGATCGCCTCGCTGCGCCGCTTCAAAGACGACGCCCGCGAAGTTCGTGAAGGCTTTGAGTGCGGCATTGGGCTTACCGACTTCCAAGACCTGAAGCAGGGCGACCTGATCGAAACGTACGATCTCAAAGAGATCGCCCGCGACTAACCTCGGTTGTCATGGCCGATCTTGACTTCTTCTTCGATCCAATTTGCCCGTGGGCGTGGATTACATCTCGTTGGGTGACCGAAGTTCAAGTATTGCGTCAATACGAAGTGTCATGGAAGTTCATTTCTTTGCGAATGATCAATGCCGATCGCGGATACGAACCAGACTCGCCATACGAAAAGATTCATGACGCCGGCTTGCAAGGTCTGCGCGTAGCCAGCGCTGCAAGAGCAAAGGCTGGCAACGCCGCCGTCGCCGCCTTCTACACGCAACTAGGCACCGCCTTGCACGTGAATGGCCGCCGCGAGGCGATCGCAAGCCCGCAGCAGTTTTTCAGTGAGGTTGCCGCGTCTGCAGGTTTACCAATTGAAATTGCCGACTCGTGGCAAGACACTGCGCATGACTCGGTGATCCGTTATGAGACTGACCTGGCGCTGTCGCGTACGGGTAAAGATGTCGGCACGCCGATCCTTACCTTCGCCCCAAACACCGATCGCGCCGCGAGCCTGTTCGGCCCCGTGATTTCAAAAGCGCCGCGCGGCGACGAGGCGCTCAAGTTGTGGGACGCCGTGCAAACTCTTGCCGAGTCCGGTGTGGCCGAATTCAAGCGCTCTCTGCGAGCGGCACCCGACTTCACTTAGAACGATTTAACCTGTATCCGATTTAACTTTTAGGAGAGCAGCCCATGAAAGTTGTCTACACGCCCAAGCACTTGTTGCATAACCCGAATCAAGAGATTGCCTTATCGCACGCCATGAAGCCATTCGAGCACACGGGCCGTGCCGAGAAAATTCGCGAGACATTGCAGGCCGATCCGACGATGCAGTTTCTCGAACCAACGCAGTGGGGTACAACGCCGATCGACGCCGTGCACGTGCCGGGCCTAAACAAGTTTCTCTCGACCGCCTGGTCTGAATACCAAACTCAGGTGCGCTCCGCGCGGGAAGTCGTGCCCGACGTGTTTTACCGTCCCGCGTTGCGTGACGGCATGAAGCAGGCCCCAGAGCCAACCGCCGCCAACGCGCGGCTGGGGTGGTGGTGTTTCGAAACCACTACGCCGCTGACCGAGGGCACCTATGAGGCTGCCCGCGGGGCAGTCGACACTGCACTTACCGCGACCCAACTGGTACTCGGCGGCGAAAAATCTGCGTATGGCCTATGCCGCCCGCCGGGTCACCACGCCACGACCGATCTCTACGGTGGATATTGCTTTTTCAACAACGCCGCGATCGCCGCGCACCATGTTGCATCAACTACCGGTAGCAAAGTAACTGTGCTCGACGTCGATTACCACCATGGCAACGGCACTCAGCAAATTTTCTACGGACGCGACGACGTGCAATACGTTTCGCTACATGGCGATCCGAAGCGCGCCTACCCGTATTTCACCGGCAACGCCGAAGAGACGGGCACCCATCGCGGCCTCGGCAGCAATCTCAACATGCCGTTGCCTGCGCGCACGCAAGACGATCAGTATTTGTCGGCGTTAGCCACGGCGTGCGAGGCGATCTCGGCCTTCAAGCCATCAATGGTGATCGTCTCGCTCGGTCTCGACACATTTTTTAGCGACCCGATCTGCGATCTCTCTTTGACAACCGATGGCTTCACTCGCTCGGGCGCATTAGTGGGCGAGCTCGGTTTGCCAACCGTGGTATTGCAAGAGGGCGGCTACGACGTCGCGGCGCTCGGCGCCAATGTGCAGGCCTGGCTTCACGGCCTTACGAAAGGTTTTTGCGCTGGTCGATGACGCGCGCCTGACAAGTTTGCTGAGATGCCGCCGTCGATTTTCATTTACCAGCTATTGGCAAACTTGCCATTGGCAACTCGCCATATTTACGCCAGTCGGCGCTGATGTTGGCGGCGGTGGCGACCAGGAGCGGTAAAATTTCTTTCTTAATTTGATCGACGCTTATTTCGGTGCTGTGCACGGCGACGCTTATCGCGGCAACTGTACGCGCTTGGGCGTCGGTGAGCGGCACGGAAACCGCACGCACGCCGTGCGCGAGGCGCTCGTCGCTGATCGCCCAGCCCTGCTTGCGAACTTGCGGCAGCACGGTTTGCAATTCGACGTCTGTGCGCGTCTCGCGAGCCACAAAATCGGAGCGCGATGGCCGGCTAAGGGCTGACGTCAGCTCTTGTGGCGTTAGACCTGCAAGCAAGACGTCGCCCGTCGCAGTGCTGCGGGCGGGGCTGCGGGTGCCGACGTGGACAGCCATCGACAAGACTTTTGGCACGACCACGCGGGCGAGATAGACGATGTCTGATCCATCAAGTTCAGTTATTGAACAAGATTGGTTTGTGGCGACGACGATCTCTTCCATGTGTGGTCTGGCTGTATCCCACAAACCTCTGGTGGCGATGTAAGACATGCCGAGGTCGACTACGCGGGGCGTGAGATAAAAGCCGGCATCGCTGTTGCGCGCATAGCCGAGCGATTCGAGCGTCAACAACAGCCTGTGGGCTGTCGGCCTGGCGAGACCGGTCTTGGCCGCCACCTGCGCCGATGTCATTTGCGGGGTGGCGGGACCGAAGGCACGGATTACATCCAAGCCGCGGGCAAGTGCTTCTACGAAATTTTTGCTGGACTCACTTGCCACTAATTCCCCAAGTCGCTTGATCTTCTAATCTATGACTAAATTACCACTTAACTTGAGACAGCGCTCAATCTGCTGGGTGTTGTCTGAGAAATTGCTCTAATTCGGCGGCGAGTTCATCACCATTGGGCAACGGGTTTCCGCCAAAACCTGTTGTCAGGGTGCCGTTGCCACTGTGCGACTCGTCGAAGGCGAGTTCGAGTTGGGTGAGCATGCTGGAATGCTCAGGGTTGGCGAGCACCAGTTGGTCGAGGCGTTCGCGTTGCAACGCAGCCTGTTGGCGAACGTTGCTGGTGTCAATGACGATATCGCCAGATTCGCAGACGGCTTCGAGCAGCGCCGCGCTCGCCGCCGGGTAGGGCATTGAGGCAACATAATGGGGTACTTGTGCCCACAGGCCGATCGCGCCAATACTGCGGCTGGCGAAGGCATGCTCGAGCGCGGCTTCCATACCCGCGGGCACGTCAACAGAGCTCTTGATGTATGGCAAGGTGGCGACGATTTCGCGCGACGGCGAACTGCACGAAACCTGCACCGCGCGAGTGTGCGGTGTGGCGATCGGGTAGGCGCCGATGCCGAGCATGCGCCGCACGTCGAGGGCGACTGCGAGTTGCGAGACAATCTCGGTGAATTTCTGCCAGCGATTGTCTGGCTCTGGGCCCGTTAGCAGCAGCACGGGTCTGCCGTTACTGTCGTTGCCGAGCAGCAACTCTGGGGCCGACCAAGTCAGTTTTGTGTTTACGCCATCGCGTAACTCCATTGTTGGGCGTCGCGCACGGTAGTCGATAAAAGTGTCGGCGTCGAAGGTCAGTAGCGGTTTGGCGGCTGTCTCGGTGATCAGAATCTCCATCGCGCTGGCGCTGGCGGCGCTCGCATCTATCCACCCTGAGAGCATCACGACCAACAGCGACTTCTCGAGTTCTGGTAAGACATCTTGAAACGCAGGATTGATTTTGTAGAAGTCGCTCATGGTTATTTCAATCTATCTGGGAAAGCAAGGTCTCTGCATGCGCCGCCAAGGTGTCAACCTGAATTTTAAATGGCTCCAGTTCGCTCGCGTCGCGGGCGCCGAGCGCGCCGCCGACGTAGCGTGCGTAGACGCCCTCTAATATGCACGCCAGCTTCCAGACGGCGAAGGCGACATAAAAATTTAGTTGCGAAATATCGCGACCCGTAATGGTGGCGTATTTGTCAGCGAGGTCTTGGCGATTCAAAAACCCCGGCACCTTGGTCGCCTGAAAACCAGAGTTAATCGATTCGTCGTCTGGGCCAGTCCAGTAAACCATCAGCAATCCGAGGTCGGCGAGTGGGTCACCGAGAGTGCAGATCTCCCAATCGAGCACGGCGGCGATGTTGCCGTCGTCGTCGACGATGCAGTTGTCGAGCCTGTAGTCGCCGTGCACAATCGTGGCCGGGCCCTGCGTCGGTACGCGCTTGCGTAGTTCGTCATGGACGCGGTCGATGGCGCCAAGTTCGCGCGTCTTCTGCGCGTTGAACTGGCCGTACCAGCGCTTTAGTTGCCGTTCGATGTAGGCCTCGTGGCGCGCCAAGTCGCCGAGGCCGACAGCATTGATATCGACAGCGTGAATCGCCGCCATCGTTTCAATCAGCGACTCTCCGGCGTGTCGGCGAGCGAGCGGTGTCAGCAAACGCTCGGCGCTGTGTTGATCGCGCAAGACATTGCCGGCAACGAACTGCATCATGTAGAACGGTGCGCCATTCACTACGGGGTCTAGGCACAGACCGAGCGATGGCGCGACGGGTACGGCAGAGCCCTGCAGTGCAGAGATGATGCGGTGCTCGCGCGCCATGTCGTGCGCGCTGGCCAAGCCGTGACTTAGAGGCGGTCGGCGTAGCACCATTTCACGGCCGCGAGCATCGGTAACGCGAAACGTCAAGTTCGAGTGCCCGCCAGCGATGAACTCAAAATTGAATGGTGCCGCGGTGTTGGCAACATTTGTGGTAATCCATTGAGTTACTAGATCTGCGTCGATGCCGTCGTGAGTACTTGCTGGTGCCGTCATGACATTGAAACCTAGCGATTTTTTGGTCGGCTCTGCACGCTGGGCGATAGCGTTACTTTGATGGCAATTGATGTCACCGACGCAACATTTCAGATCGAGGTTTTAGATCGCTCAATGACCACGCCGGTGATCGTCGACTTGTGGGCGCCGTGGTGTGGGCCGTGTCGCACGATCGGACCAATTCTAGAAAAACTCACGGCGGCTACGAACGGCAAGGTCATTTTGGCCAAAGTAAATGTCGACGAGAACCCGCAGATTTCTGGCGCATTTCAGGTGCAGTCGATACCCGCGGTGTACGCGATGCAAGACGGCAAGGTGATCAACAGTTTTGTCGGCGCCGAGCCAGAGCACGTGATCGCCGAGTTCGTGGCGTCGCTTAGTCCGGTCGGCGAGACCGTCACGGTTGCTTTGCTGCTCGCGCGCGGCGACGAAGATTCGTTGCATCAGGCTCTCGATATCGAGCCCAAGAACGAAGACGTGATCGTGGCGCTGGCGCAGTTATTGATCGCCCGCAATGCAATCACCGAAGCTATCGAGATGCTCACACGGGTGCCCGAGACGTCGCGTGTTGGCTTGCTGCTGGCCGAGGCCCGCCAGGCATTCAAGCCCAGCGACGATCACGACTCCACGCTGGCGGCGTTGCTCGAGAAGGTTAAGGCCGACGAGAACGCGCGCCAGAAATATATTGACATTCTCGAAATTATGGGCGCCAACGATCCCCGTACGCTGAACCACCGCAAGAACCTCACCGCGCGCCTGTTTTAGTTAACGGTTTAGCCAGGCGCGAGCCAGCTAGGCGCTTCCCTCTGCCTGCAACTCTCGTCTGGCTGACATTTCGGCACAGCGCCGCACACATCGCGGCATGAGCAAAAACCAGAGCATCAAGCGTGTTTCAGACTTTGTTGATTGGGTCGGCATGGGACGGATCATTGCCAGCAGCGTTGGGGTACTCGTCGTCGTCGCTGGGGGTTGGTGGATCATGCGTTCGCCGCCGCCGCCCATTGAGGCGGGCATCGCCTTCGCCCCGTCATTGGTTTCGACTGTTGTGCCGAGAGTCGATTCGGCAGGTGTTGAGATCGCAACGTCACCTGTTATTCCCACCAGCGTGTCCAGCCCGGCGACGATTACGGTGCATGTCGCTGGCGAAGTTCAACTTCCGGGGGTTGTCGTGATCGCCGGTTCGTCGCGAGTTATCGATGCAGTCGCGGCCGCGGGTGGGGCAACTGCGCGCGCCGATCTAGACGCGGTCAATCTGGCGACACCGCTCGTCGACGCCGCACAGGTTTATATTCCTCGCCGCGGTGCAACGCCCAAGCCTGTCGTCGTACGCCCAAGACCAGGGTTGAACCCTCCAACTACCGCAGCTGTAAATATTGCTGCCAGCGGGGCTAGTGGCGGCGCGACGGTTATCGATCTCAACGCGGCGACAGAGCAGCAACTCGACACACTGCCGGGCGTTGGCCCGAGTACTGCGCGGGCGATAGTTGCCTACCGTGTGCAACACGGGCCGTTTGCGCGCATCGAAGATCTATTAAATGTTCGTGGCATAGGCCCCGCGAAACTCGATGCCCTGCGCGGCCTCGTGCGAATTTAGTTATTGGCGGCGAGAGTTGCGGGTTAAATGTCTAAAGCGCGCCGAGCACGAATGCGGTCACCGCGAGTGCGAGCACGGTGCCAACCCAAATGCCGATCGCCAGCGGTTGAAACTCGCGACGCCACTCTGGCCAGTCGACGATGGCGTTGCGCGAGGCGCGCATTGCGGCAAAGTGACCGACGCCCCACCACATGGCGGCGCTGCCGAGAATGGCGATCAAATATTTGCTGGCTCCCGAGACGGCGGGTACACCCGTGAGCGGCAGCACGGGCAGACCAGAATTCAAAAACAAGAAACCGATCACGCCCAAGAGTGGCCCGGGAAGAACGAGCAACATCGCGCCGATAATCGCCAGACAGGCAGCCAGCGCCACGGCGACGAAACCGCCGCGCTGGCGCACGAGCAGGCGTTGGGCGATTATGCCGTGAGGAACAATGCGTGGCGAGTCAGTTGATGTGGCGATGAGCCAATCTTACGAGGTTGCTCTCGCGCCAGAGCGTCATCTGATTTCGGATCGACTCGTGATCGCCGCCGCAGTGCTTGCATTTTGCGCGACTCGTTACTGGTGGTTCATCGAACGTGTCGTGCCTTTTGGCGGCGCGTTGCTAGGGCATCGCCTCGTCGCAGGTGTGGCCGGCGCGGCACTGATCATGTTCGCCGTTAACGCGCGGCGGCTGCACGTGCTCATCGCACTTGGCGCGGTTGGCCTCATCTTGGTAGGTGGTTCTGGAGCGGCGTATTCGTGGGGCCATGCCCAGCCGCGAACGGTGGGCAACTACAGCGGCATCGCGATCATCAGGTCTGATCCCAAGCCGTACCGCGCGGCTCAGCGGGTGGTGCTCGAGATCGAGGGCGAGCGTTTCGAAACATATGCATACGGTCCGCCGGGCAGGCGACTGCGCAACAGGCTGATGGGCGAGTCGGTATTTGTTAGCGGCACGCGCACTGGTCTGCGCGCCGAGCAGACAAAGTGGATGGCGCCGCGCCACGTGGTCGGCTCGTTCACGGTGACCGCGGTGTCAGAGCAGTTCGGTTACGGCGCGCCGCTGTATCGCAGCGCGAATCGAATTCGGCGAGTGTTGCTGCGCACCGCGGCGACGATGCCGAAGTCTGAAGCGGCACTTTTTCTGGGTCTAATAATCGGCGACGACCGCGCTCAACCAATTGCGATGCGCGATGCGTTTCGCGCCGCTGGGCTCTCGCACCTGACCGCGGTGTCTGGTCAAAACGTCGCCTTCGTACTGGTTGTAGTAAGCCCACTACTAAAACGCTTGCGCACGTGGTGGCAGTTCGTAGCCACGCTCGGCACGCTGTCGTGGTTTGTCGTGCTGACGCGCATCGAGCCTTCGGTTTTGCGCGCGGTGACAATGGCTGGCCTCGCAGCGTTTGGGTTTGCGCGCGGTCGCGAACTCTCGCCACTGCGAATCCTCTCGTGTTCGATTATTGGCTTGATCGCGATCGACCCGATGTTGGCGTGGTCGATCGGATTCGCGATGTCTGTTGGAGCAACCGCGGGCCTGGTCGTGCTCACGCCGCAGATCGCCAAGTTACTCAAGCGTCGCGGGCTGCGCGAGTGGTGCATTCAACCGCTGGCGACAACGCTTGGCGCTCAGCTCGGGGTGATGCCAATTAGTGCGCTCGTTTTTCACAACGGGCCCGTGCTCGGCATCTTCGCCAACTTGCTGGCCGTACCGATTGCGGGGCTGATCATGCTCGTCGGTTTACCAATTGGTCTTTTATCGGCGGCCTTGCCATTGCCGCTGGTGCACGTCGTGATGTGGCCGATGCTGTTGGCGGTGCGCTGGGTGTGGTGGGTGGCGGCCGTGACGCAGCGAGCCGCGCTGGGGCAGTGGCTGAACATCGCCTGCTGGTTGGTGTTGATGGTGCTTGCCGTGAAGTGGTGGCGCCGTTACCCGCACGACGGCACAGACATGGCAAAATAGGGCGTGGCGATTTACCTGATTAGCGGCTCTGACGAACGCCTGATTTCTGCGCAACTGACTGAACTCGTCAATCAACTAATTGGCGACCTAGATCGCACCACGATGTACGAATCGCACGATGTCGACGCCGTGGCCACAGACGAGCGCGATCGCGCGGTACGCAATGCCATCATGGGTTGCGAAACGCCGTCCCTGTTTGGAGACATACGCGTCGTTGTTATGCGCGGTATTCAAGAGGCCACCGTCGATCAACTGACGCCGTTATTCGAGTACTTGCGTAACCCCGCCGAGACATCACACCTCGTACTCACGAGTTCTGGCAAATTGGCCAAGTCAACGACCGACGCGTTGAAAAAAGCCGGGGCCACCACGATGGCCGCGTCACCGCCATCTCGGCGCAACGAACTCACCGTTTGGTTTCAAGAACAGTTCGCCCACACCGGCCTCAAGCTTGACCCCACGGCGATGGAGAATGTGATCAATTGGCTTGGCCAAGATCAGGCCAGGTTGCCGTCGCTAATAGATGTGCTGGTGTCTGCCTTCGGCACATCTAAAAAATTATCGGCAGACGATGTGCAGCCATTTCTAGGCGAGCAGGGCAGCGTCTTGCCGTGGGATCTAACCGATGCCATAGATCGCTCAGACTCGGCGACGGCGCTCGAAATGCTGCGACGCATGGTGCGCAGTGGCGAGTATCACCCTCTCCAAATTATGTCGCTGCTGCACAATCATTATGTGCGCCTACTGAAACTTGATGGCCCAGAGATTCGCGAAACGAGTCAGGCAATGGCGCTGATCGGTTCGAAGAGCGACTTCCAGACGCGCAAATATATGGACCTGTATCGCCGCGTTGGCACCAGCGGCGTCGCTAGTGCGATTGCATTGCTGGCACGCGCCGATCTCGACCTGCGCGGGGGTAAAGACTTACCAGAGGAATTAACGATGGAGATTTTGGTGGCGCGCCTATGCAAGATGGGCGGGCCGGCTTCGCGCTCTACGAAGCGGCGTTGATCTTCTTCATCAAGCGGCTCTTTTTGCGGGCGGCTTGGTTGGGGTGAATGACGCGCTTTGACGCAGCCATGTCGAGACGCTTGACGGCGAGGTGTAGGGCTTCGGTATTTTCTGGCTTGCCGGCTGTGTCGGTGGCGTTCTTGATGCGCGTGCGCAGCTCGCTCTTGACGGCCTTGTTGCGCTCTGTGGCCTTAGCGTTGGTGAGGATGCGCTTCTTTTGGCTCTTAATATTTGCCACTGAGGTAAACCTTGACTTTCGTAAATTTGCTCGGACTTGACCGATACGGACAAGTCAGGCTATCAGCGAAAATCGAGCGAACCCAACTAGCGATAGAATTCGCCAGGCTTGGTGCGCCAAAAATGCTACCCAGCACGTGCCTCCCAACTACAGAAACAGCCCAATGGATCTCGCCAAAATACGTAATTTCTCGATTATTGCTCACATCGACCACGGTAAGTCCACGCTGTCCGACCGCATTCTCGAGATCACCGGCGCCGTCAATTCACGCGATATGCGCGCCCAATATCTCGACTCGATGGATCTCGAGCGCGAGCGCGGTATCACGATCAAGGCGCAGAATGTTCGGGTCAAATGGAAAGACTTCGTGCTGCATCTCATTGACACTCCCGGTCACGTCGACTTTGGTTACGAGGTCAGCCGATCGTTGGCCGCGTGCGAGGGCGTCGTGCTGGTCGTCGACGCGGCCCAGGGTATTGAGGCGCAGACGCTTGCTAATTGTTATCTGGCGCTCGAAAATAATCTCGAGATAGTCGCGGTGTTGAACAAGATCGATCTACCCGCGGCCGACCCAGATCGTTACGCGATGGAAATTGAAAAGGTGTTGGGACTCCCAGCCGAAGACATCTTGCGAATCTCGGCCAAGACCGGTCAGGGCGTTCCAGAATTGCTCGACGAGGTGATCGCGCGCATCCCTGCGCCCAAGGGAGACCCCGACGCGCCGTTGCAGGCTCTTATCTTCGACAGCCAGTACGACACATACCGCGGCGTTGTCTCGAGTGTGCGCGTGATGAACGGCAAGTTGCGCAGCGGTAGCAAGTTGTTGTTCATGCAAACCAGTGCCACTCACGAAGCGATCGAGGTCGGCGCGCGCATGCCCGTGCCGACGCCAGTCGACGAACTCGGGCCAGGCGAGGTCGGATACTTGATCGCTGGTATTAAAGACGTCGGGGAGGCCCGCAGCGGTGAAACCGTAACGCTCGTGTCGAACCCCGCAACCGAGCCGCTCGAGGGTTACAGCGACCCCAAGCCGATGGTGTTTTGTGGTCTGTTCCCGATTGACGGCGACGATTTCGAAACTCTGCGCGAGAGTTTGCAGCGCCTCAAGCTCAACGACGCCTCGATCACGTATGAGCCAGAGTCTTCTGGTGCGCTCGGTTTTGGTTTTAGATGCGGGTTTCTAGGTCTGTTGCACATGGAGATCGTTAAGGAGCGCCTCGAGCGCGAGTTCAACCTGGCGTTAATCGCCACCGCCCCATCGGTGGCCTACCGGGTGAACAAGACCAACGGCGAGGTCGAAGTCGTCAATAACCCCGCAGACCTGCCGCCGACGGTGCACATCACCTCGATCGAAGAGCCGTACTTTCATGTCAGCATCATCACGCCGACCGACTACACGGGCGCGCTAATGGAGTTGTGCCAGTCGCGACGCGGCGAATTGATCAAGCTCGAGTACATTTCGCCAGAGCGCGTCGACCTGAACTACAACATTCCGCTCGCCGAAGTTGTTGTCGACTTCTTCGATCAACTCAAGAGCCGCTCGCAGGGCTACGCCAGCCTCGATTACGAACTGACCGGCTATCGTATTTCTGATCTGGTGCGCGTCGACGTGCTGCTCAATGCTTTGCCGGCCGATGCCTTCAGCACGATCGTGCACCGCGACAAGGCCTACGACTACGGCAAACGAATCTGCGAAAAATTACAGAAATTGATTCCACGACAAATGTTCGATGTGCCAATTCAGGCCGCGATCGGCGGCAAGGTGCTGGCCCGCGAAACCGTGAAAGCCAGGCGCAAGGACGTACTCGCCAAATGTTACGGCGGCGACATCTCTCGCAAGCGCAAGTTGCTAGAGAAACAAAAAGAGGGCAAGAAAAAGATGAAGTCCATCGGCAGGGTAGAGGTGCCCGGTGACGTCTTCATTTCGGTACTCAAGCTAGATGACTGAGTTTTCGGCACTGCCTGCAGACGGCGACGAGCATGGTTTAACTGCGGCCAACGGCGGCACGTTTCGATCGCTGCGCCACTACAACGCCAAGTTGTTTTTTATCGGGTTGTTGCTATCGAACATTGGCACATGGTTGCAGTTGACCGCCACATCGTTTCTGTTGTATCGGCTGACGGGCAGCGCTACCGAACTGGGCATTAATGTGGCGTTGCAGTTCTTGCCGATGTTGTTGTTTGGCGCCTGGGCTGGGGCGCTGTCCGATCGTCATGATCGACGCAAGATCACGCTGATCACGCAATCGCTGCTGGCCGCGCAGGCCCTCGTACTTGGGGTGCTCGACCTCACGGGCGCGATCAACGTGCCCATCGTGTATCTGTTGTCTGGGGTTTTGGGCATCATCGGGGCGATTGACAATCCTGCGCGCCGCGGCCTAGTTATTGAGCTTGTGCCACCGGAGGATATGTCGAACGCGATGTCGCTGAACACCGCGGTGATGACGGGCTCGCGCATTTTCGGCCCAGCGTTAGCTGCCGTACTCGTTGGCCCGCTCGGCACGGGATGGCTATTTATCCTCAACGGCATCTCGTTTGCCGCGATGTTGTACGGCATCATCGGCTTGCGCCGTAGCGAGATGCATCCTTCGCCGCTGCGCCAGGCGGGTGGCACGCCGGTGCGCGACGCGCTGCACTTCGTGCGCACCAACGAACGGCTACTGGTGTTGTTCGTCGTGTTCACGCTCGTCAGTACGTTTGCCTTTAACTACAGCGTCGTGTTACCGAAACTGGCCGACGTGAGGTGGGGTAGTACCAACGCCTTCGGTTGGATCCTGGCCGTCACCAGTTTCGGCAGTCTCTCCGGCTCGCTGATGACGGCGCGCAAGCAAACGGTCTCGTTGCGCTGGGTCGCCACAAATGTTTTGATCCTCGGCGCGAGCAATATCGCGTTGGCATGGTCGCCAAATGTGGCGACGGCACTCGTCTTCGCCATTCCGCTTGGCTTCGGGGGCGCGGCGATGATCGCCGGCGCCAACAGCATCACCCAGGCCGAGTCGCCGCCCGACATGCGCGGACGCCTTTTGGCACTGACCGCTGTCGCGTTCTTGGGCTCGACACCGATTGGCGGGCCAATCACGGGCTGGATCGCCGATCACATCAGCGTGTCGTGGTCGCTCGGTTATGGAGGCGTGATCGCGTTGTGTGCAGGCTTGTACATGTTGATACGGATCCGGGGACTCGAGCATGTCAAATAGCGTCATTTGGTTTCGTCGCGACCTGCGACTCGCCGACAACCCTGCGTTGATAGACGCCGCCGCCAACGGTGACGTTACGCCGCTGTTTGTGCTCGACCCGCTATTTCTGTCGCGTTCGGGCGCGCCGCGACTGGCATTCTTGTTTCGCAACCTTCGTGAGCTGAACGAGTCGATGGGCGGCGCGTTGGTCGTGCGCACCGGCGACCCCGTACTCGTTGTCGCCCAAGTGGCCCGCGAGGTCTCGGCGAACCACGTATATATAGGTAAGGATTTCGCGCCCTACGGTCAGAGGCGCGACGCCGCCGTGGGCGAGGCGCTCGCCGCAATCGGCATAATTCTCGTAAGTAAGGGTTCGCCGTACGCGGTAGATCCGGGCACGGTTCGCAAGTCAGACGGCACGCCGTACGCGGTGTTCACGCCGTTCTCAAAAGTGTGGATCGCCACAGGCTGGGGCGCGCCGCAACTTGAAGCGCAAGTGCGGTGGCGCGGCGCTCCAGAAGTTTCGTCTGAGAAAATCCCCGACGACCCGAACCTCTTGGCCGAGTTGCCTGAAGCTGGCGAAGCAGCCGCCGCCAAAATATGGTCGGATTTTCGCGCCAGCGCGCTCGACACGTATCGCGATAATCGCAACAGCCCGGGCATAGCCGGCACGTCGATGCTCTCGCCGTACCTGCGCTTTGGCGTCGTGCACCCGCGGCAGCTGCTCGCCGATCTGGGCGACAGCCCGTCGCACGCGACTTTTCGCAGCGAACTCGGTTGGCGCGAGTTCTATGCCGACGTGTTGTTCAACCAGCCGCGCACCGCGTGGCACAACCTGCAACCCAAGATGGACAAGATCGCGCTCGACACAGACGCCAATGCCAAGAAATTGTTCGCCGCTTGGTGCCTTGGGCAGACGGGCTATCCGATCGTCGACGCTGGCATTCGTCAGATGCTCTCGTCTGGCTGGATGCACAATCGGGTGCGGATGATCGTGGCCAGTTTTTTGGTCAAAGACCTGCACCTGCCCTGGCAGTGGGGGGCTCGATTTTTCATGCAGCATCTCGTCGATGGCGATATCGCCTCAAACAACCACGGCTGGCAGTGGACTGCCGGCACGGGCACCGACGCCTCGCCGTACTTTCGAATCTTTAATCCGATTTCGCAGGGTGAAAAGTTTGACCAAGACGGTGCCTACGTCCGCCGGTGGGTGAGCGAACTGCGCGACGCGCCAGCGCATTTAATTCACGCGCCCTGGCTCGCAGATTCGGGCATCGGCACGGCTAATTTGTTCGGAGATTACACGGCGCCGATCGTCGACCACGCCCACGAGCGCGCCGAATCACTGGCTCGATACAAACTCGTATCAGGTAAGTAATCGCTATCCTTATATAGCACTGATGCTTGACGAACGTAAAACCGCAATCCTCCGCGCCATCGTTGAGGAGTACATCTCTACCGCGCAACCGGTGGGGTCTTCGCACATCGCCAAATCTTCTGGCCTCTCGGTTTCTTCGGCCACGGTGCGCAACGAGATGGCCGCGCTCGAATACGACGGTTACTTGGCGCAGCCGCATACCTCGGCCGGCCGCGTGCCCACCGACAAGGGTTACCGCTTCTTCGTTGATCAGTTGGCGCCGAGCGGTCGGCTTGACTCGGTGTCGACGGCGCGGGTTGGCGAGTTCTTCGATCACGCCCACGGCCGCCTAGAAGAAACTCTGCAACACACCAGCATGTTGCTGGCCAAGCTCACCAATCACGCGGCTATTGTGCTCGGGCCCAAGCACGAGGTCGCCGTTGTTCGCTCTGTGCAACTCGTCGGATTATCTGCGCACCTGGCTACGGCAGTGATTGTGTTGTCGAGCGGCATGGTCGAGAGCCAGTCGATCGAACTCGCCGAATCAACTAGCGACACCGTGTTGGTCACGGCAACGGCGTGTCTCGCGACGGCAATGATCGGCCGCGCCTTGCACGACAACGCTGTGCCCGCGCCGTGCGGCGACGCAACCGCCGACGCAATCGTCGCCCAAGTTATCGGCACCCTGCGCACGCGGCGCGCCGACGAGTCTGTGTTTGTTGGTGGCGCGGCGTCGATGGCCGAGGCCTTTGACGCGGTAGACATCGTGCGCTCGGTTTTACATACGCTCGAACAGCAGTACGTGGTCGTCTCGCTCGTGCGCGACATGCTCAGCCGCGGTTTGTCGGTGGCGATCGGCGCCGAACACGGCATCGAGCCGCTGGCTTCGTGCTCAATGGTTCTCTCGCCGGTAATGGCCGACGGCACGATGGTCGGCACGGTCGGCGTACTGGGGCCGACGCGAATGAATTACCCGCAAGCACTAGCTACCGTCGAGGTCGTCAGCGAGCGGCTCGGTCGGCGCATAGCCGAGGGCTGAACGAAACATGGCGGCAGACTTCTACGCGTTGCTTGGCGTCTCGCGTTCGGCATCGGCCGAAGAGATTAAGAAGGCGTACCGCAAGCGCGCCCGCGAGCTGCACCCCGACGCCAACCCTGGCGACACTGAAGCCGAAGATCAGTTCAAAGAATTAAGCCACGCCTATGAGGTGTTGTCAGATGACGACATGCGCGCCAGGTACGACCAATTCGGCGAGGCCGGCATCAGCGGTCGCGGTACGGCGGGTGGCGGTGACCCGTTCGGCGGTGGCGGCCAAATGGGCAACATTTTTGATGCCTTCTTCGGAGGCGGTTCTCCGTTCGGCGGCGGCGGTCAACGCGGCCCGTCTGGCCCGCCGCGAGGTCAAGATTTAGAGACGATCGCCGACATCAGTTTTGAAGGCGCGGTGTTCGGCTGCAAAACCGAAATAGAGGTGCGCAGCGCAGCGCGTTGCGACGACTGCGCGGGCAGCGGTGCAAAATCAGGCACTAAGGCTGCGCAGTGCCAAGAGTGCGGCGGCGCCGGTCAGGTTCGACGCGTACGCCAGAGCATCCTCGGTCAGATGGTTACGGCGGCGCCGTGTCAACGTTGCAGCGGTATGGGTCAGACCATCGCTTCTCCTTGTCCGACATGTCGCGGCGAAGGCCGCATCGTCAAAGAAATGACGCACACGGTCGAAGTGCCGGCTGGCATTGATGCTGGTCAAACATTGCGACTCACCAATCGCGGAGCGGTCGGTATTCGCGGTGGCACTGCAGGTGACTTGTATGTGCACATTCGCGTGGCTGAGCACGATACGTATCGCCGCGAAGACGACGATCTGGTCACCGATGTGGCGGTGTCGCTGGCGCAGGCGGCGCTCGGTACGCACTTCACCTTGGTCACGCTCGACGGCAACGAAGAATTGGTTATCCCCGCAGGCGTGCAACACGGCCGCGAGTTTATTTTACGCGGTCGAGGTGTGCCGCGCTTAGCTCAGGGCGGCCGTAGCAAGGGTCGAGGCAACCTCCGTGCCAGAGTCGTGATCGAGGTGCCGACCAAGTTGTCTGACACCGAGCGTGAACTGCTGCGCCGTTACGCCGAAGAGCGTGGCGAGAAGGTTGCGCCGTTAGATGGCGGCATCATGTCGCGCATCAAATCTGCGTTCTCGTGACTAGGTTTTCGTGACTAGGGTTTTGTGAATATTCTGCTGCGCGATTCGGCCGCACACGTATTTGTTGCCGACCTGGTTTCTCCCGTTCTCAACGACGACGACCGTCATCACCTGCTAAAGGTGTTGCGAGTGGCGGCGCACGAGGTTGTCTCGGTCTGTGACGGTCGCGGGTCGTGGTGCACGGCGATCATTTCGCGTGATGGCGATCTACGCGTCACTAGCGAAATATCCACAGAGGCTGCGCCGCAGCAAACACTGACCGTCGCCTTCGCCCCCACAAAAGGCGACAAGCCTGACGACGTTGTGCGCAAACTTACAGAGATCGGCATTAACCGCATTGCGTTAATCGCCGAGTCTGACCATGCCGTTGTGCGTTGGGTGGGCGACAAGGCCGACAAGCATTCGCAGCGCCTTTCGCGCATCGCCCACGAGGCCGCGATGCAGTCGCGACGATTGTGGGTGCCCGAAGTAACGATGCCGATGCCGCTCGCCGTCATAGTTGCAAAGTATTCGGCGGCCCTGGGCGAACCAAGTGGCGAACCGATTAATTCGACGCATACGTGCATTGCGATCGGGCCCGAGGGCGGTTTCAGTGCCGCAGAGTTGGCGACGACAACCAATCATGTTTCGCTCGGCGATGGCGTGTTGCGCGGCGAGACCGCGGCCATCGTGGCAGGGGCGTTGCTCGCCGCAGAGCGCCTCGCTAGTAAATTGGCGGACAACGCATGAGCGCAGCAGACGACGAACTGGCCAAAGCTTCGCCGTTTGCCAAATTAGTGGGTGAGCGACTGCGCGCGATTCGGCAACAAAAGAGCCTTTCGCTAAATGAAGTCGAGCAGCAGTCGGCTGTCGAGTTCAAGGCTTCCGTGCTTGGCGCCTACGAGCGCGGCGAGCGCAGTATTTCGGTGCCGCGACTCGAGCGCCTGGCCCGCTTCTACGGCGTCACGATCGATCAGCTGTTGCCGCGCGAGTCGCAGCGGGTCGAAGATAATCAGGCCACGACGACGACGCCAACCAAACTTCGTATCGATGTTGCCAAGTTGTCGCTGCGCGAGGGCGAGAAGTTCAAGATGCTCGAGCGTTTCTTGCGCATGATTCAGGTTCAGCGCCAAGATTTCAACGGCAAGGTGATTACCGTGCGCGCCCACGACACGCGGGCGATCGCCGTGATGCTCGATGTCGCCGTCGACGATGTCGGCACCAAGCTTGCCGAACTCGATTTGCTGTTTGTGCCGCCAAATAGTTAACGCTGTGCTTTTTTCTAACAACTCGCACGGGGTCTACGTGCATGTACCGTTTTGCGCCAAGCGTTGCGACTACTGCGCGTTCGCTACATTCACAGATCGTCATCACCTAGCGACCGCATACCTCGAGGCCATGCGCACAGACATTTCGCGTACTGTTGCCGCCGGCATGCCGCTCGCGACGAGCGTGTTCGTCGGCGGCGGCACGCCGACCAACGTGCCAGCGCACGAACTGGTCGACGTATTACGAGAAATACCGCTCGCTCCAAATGCCGAGGTCACCGTCGAGTGCAACCCCGACGACATCACGCTCGAGATGATGCGTATTTACCGTGACGGCGGAGTCAACCGCGTCAGCATCGGCGTGCAGAGCACCGTGCCGCACGTGCTCGCCGCGCTAGGGCGCACCCACAACCCCGACAATGTGCAGCGCTCGGTCGAAGCGGTGCGCGAGGCCGGCTTCACGACATTCAACCTCGACATCATTTACGGCGCGGCGGGCGAGACGCTCGAAGACTGGCGCAAGACTGTCGGCGACATCGTGGCACTCAATCCACCGCATGTTTCGGCGTATGGCCTCACGGTCGAGGCCAACACGCCGCTCGCGCTGCAACCCGAACGACACCCCGACAACGACGATCAGGCCGACAAGTACGAGTTGGTCGACGATTTGTTTTCCGCAGCATCGTTACAAAACTACGAGATCTCGAACTGGGCCCAGCCCGGCCACGAATGCGCGCACAATTATTTGTATTGGATGCAGGGCGACTACGACGGTTTCGGGTGCGCGGCGCACGCCCACAAAGACGGTCGCCGATGGTGGAATGTGCGCACACCAGATCGCTATATCGAATTGATCAATGCGGGGGAATCGCCAGAATCGAGCAGCGAGACTCTCGATGATGAGACCCGCAGGCTCGAGGCGCTGCAGTTGCTGCTGCGCGTTCGCGAGGGCGTGCCCCGCGGCGCGTTCAAGGCCGCCGATCTACAACTGCTGGATACGTTTCTTGAGCCGCGAGGCGACCGCCTGGTGCTGACCCGCGCGGGTCGGCTGATGGCCAACGAAGTTGCGTTGCGACTTTCGGTTGCGCCGTCTAACGGGTAGTATCTATTTGCTTAAGGGCGCGTAGCTCAGTTGGTTAGAGCGCTACCTCGACATGGTAGAGGTCCCGGGTTCGAGCCCCGTCGCGCCCACTA
>Ga0209491_10003437_pt1 | contig 26117 bp, 18 predicted proteins | sample BON02_FD_187213 | JGI IMG/M metagenome (GOLD analysis project Ga0209491, IMG submission 187213) | Freshwater microbial communities from Lake Bonney liftoff mats and glacier meltwater in Antarctica - BON-02 (SPAdes) (version 2) | ecosystem: Environmental > Aquatic > Freshwater > Ice > Glacier...
TGGTAAACTACATCCGGCGAGGCCTGAAAAAAAACGGGGTGGATTATAGTTGGACAACTATCGTTGATAAAATGAGATCAATGCAGTCCTCAATAGTGAGCGTAAACAACAGGAAAAATGAAAAAATATATGTTAAGCTATGCACAAGACCGACGACTGACCAACAATTAATTTTTGACAGCCTTAATTTTAAACATCGCCCATTCGTAAGGAAAACAAAAGTAGTCCCCCAATTGTAAAAATAAAAATTACAAAATGCTGTAAATAAGATGGTTGTGAGTAACTATTTTCAAGTTGGGTTAAGATATTCGCAGTATTAATTTTCACCTCTCCGGAATGATGGAGTTAAACTATTTTGAAAATGAACTTCACAGAAAACTACAAAGGAATTAAGATTGATGTACAGTCAGTCAATATTGAAATCAATGGTGCAGTACAAGAAGAAATAAGGACGTCCATAGATAAACTCTCAAAATTTACCCAAAATATTAATGCTGTTGATGGGTATTTCAAGACCGAGGGAAGTGGAGGCAATGCTGCTAGCGTCGTTGGTATGCGTGTAGGAATCCCTGGTCCGGATGTATTTGCCGAAGAGAAGGGAGAACATTGGATCCCATTACTAAAGGAAGTGGTGGACAAATTGGTCAGACAATTGAAAAAAGCAAAATCATAAAAAAAGCTTCAGTCCTAAAAAAGGCTGAAGCTTTTTATTTGTTCCCAAAAACGCAAACCATTCTCAGGGGAAATCAATACGATAACAACTATTCCGAATACTGCACCATAGAAATGAGCATCGTGGTTGATGCTATCACTACCGGTTCGGCCCTTATAAAAAGCATAGCCTAAAAAGAGTAATCCCAAAATAAATCCTGGAAGGCAAAATATTCCGAAAATACAAATATCAGAAAGGGGCATTAAAATTATACTGGCAAAGACAGTAGCCGAAGTACCGCCCGAGGCACCCAAAGCATGGTATCCCGGATTGTCTTGTTCTTTAAGATAGGTAGGAATATCCGCAATCACGATCGCTGAAAGGTAAAAGGTTAAATAGGCGATTATACCCATTTCAAATCCAAATACGTAAGTGAGGTAGGACTCTACTACATTTCCGAAGAAATAAAAGGTAAACATGTTAAACAAGAGGTGGGTACCATCTTTGTGAATAAAGCCCGAAAACAGAAACCGGCCATACGTTCCTTCTCTCTTGATAAGGTAGGGAGTGAACAATTGTTTGTTTATAAATTCAGGGTTTTTCCAACCATAATAAGAAATAAGACAAGTGATGATGATTATGATTAATGTTAATGATAATTCCATGATTTTATTTTTCCCTATTGGCTAGGTTGTGTGTTAGGTTTTGAAGGAGCTGTAAACCTTCTGGGTTTTTTACCTGTAAACTCGATAGCTGATTGAAGCCTTTTTCAAAATATTTATTTATTAGCTCCATTGTTTTTTCTTTGATTTGAAGTTGGTCAAATAGGGTTGTTACCGCCTTGACCTTTTCTTCAGGGTTATATGCTTCTGCCTTAAGCCATTTCTGGAGACTTTCGTTTGCTGGGCCTGTGGCTAGTTCGTTGGCTTTAACCAAAAGATAAGTTTTCTTGTTGGCCAAAATATCTCCTCCAACCTGTTTGCCAAATTTCTCCTTGTCAGCATATACATCGAGCAGGTCATCTTTTAGTTGAAAGGCGATCCCTATATTTACTCCAAAATCATATAGATAAGTTGCATCCTCCCTCGAGGCACCAGCCAATACCGCTCCCAACTGAAGGGAAAAACCCAACAAGACGGCAGTTTTCAAACGTATCATATTTAGGTATTCCGCTTCGCTCACAAATTCCCTTTTTTCGAAATTCATGTCCAATTGCTGCCCCTCACAAACCTCTGCTGCTGTCTTACTAAATAATTGTAGGCTTTCCTTTAAATGCTCAGGTGCTATAGACAAGAATAAACTATACGCTTTCACCAACATCACATCGCCCGATAGAATAGCCGTATTGTCGTCCCATTTCTCATGAACAGTTGCTTTTCCTCTACGTAGAGGTGCATTGTCCATGATGTCATCATGCATGAGCGTGAAGTTGTGAAAAACCTCTATGGCTGCAGCGGGAGTAAGTACCTTCTGGTAATCCTTCTTGTACAAACCGTAAGCAAGCAAGGTTAACAATGGTCTTATTCTTTTACCTCCTAAGTCCATCAAGTAGGTTATCGGATCGTATAATTCGGGAGGATTTCCCTTCAAGTCTAGTTCTTGAATGTGTTGCTCGAGGGTAATTTTAATGTCCTCTAGCCGGTTGTCATTTATCATTGTTTACAAATTCCAAATCTATCGTTCTTCTATCGATGTCGGTTCGGGTTACTCTAACTTGTACCTTATCACCAAGCGTTATCATTCTCTTATTTTTGGCACCTATAAGCCGCATGTTTTTACTATCAAAGTCGTAGTAATCGTCTGTTAAATCCTGAACCTTGACCATTCCCTCACATTTGGTTTCAGAAATTTCAATATAAACACCCCATTCAGTGACTCCGGTTACTATGCCGGCGTAGTCCTTGTCTTCAGCCAGTTTCATGTATTCAACCTGCTTGTATTTGATACTGGCCCTTTCTGCATCAGCGGCTCTCTTTTCCCGCTCTGATGAATGGATACACTTTTCTTCCCATGCCTGATTTTCTGGTGGCTTTCCACCATCCAGGTAATGTTGGAGAAGCCTATGTACCATCATGTCAGGATACCTTCTGATAGGAGAAGTGAAATGGGTGTAATGATCAAACGCAAGGCCGAAATGTTGCTTAGGCTCAGTGGTATATTTTGCCTTCGCCATACTTCTTATGGCTAGTTGTTCCAGAATATTTTGTTCAGGCTTACCAACGATCTCCTCCATCAGTTTGTTCAGGCTATTCGATACTTTCTTTTCATCAGTTATTTTAACCTCATGCCCAAATTTCATTGCGAAATTAGCAAATGTGGCCAGTTTTTCAAGGTCTGGATAATCGTGAACCCTGTAAACAAAGGTGCTTTTGCCTTTATTTTTATTGTAAATAAAAGTTGCGACCGTTTTATTGGCCAGGAGCATAAACTCTTCAATCAACTTGTGAACATCCTTTCGCTCTTTGATGATGAGTCCTATAGGAGTTCCAGATTCATCCAATTGGAATTTTACCTCAACTGTTTCGAAATTGATTGCTCCTTTTTTAAACCTTGCGCCTCGAAGCAATTTTGCTAGGGAATTGATTTTTAATAAATCTTTGGCATATTCTCCCGTTTCCGCATCCATATTTTCCTGCGCCTCTTCATAGCTAAAGCGTCTGTTGGAGTGAATAACCGTGCGGCCAATCCAGAAATCCCTGACTTCTGCTTGGTCGGTTATTTCGAATACACAAGAAAAGGTGAGCTTGTCTTCATTGGGACGCAATGAGCACAGGCCATTGCTGAGCCGCTCTGGAAGCATAGGGATGGTTCTGTCTACCAGGTAGACAGAGGTAGCCCTGTCATAGGCTTCCTTTTCCATCAAAGTCTTGGGCGTTACATAATGCGTTACATCAGCGATATGCACACCTATTTCCATGTTGCCGTTTTCCAAATAGCGGAACGAAATGGCATCATCAAAATCCTTGGCATCCGCTGGGTCAATGGTAAAGGTATCGATATTTCTAAAGTCTTTTCTTCTCTTTATCTCTGCTTCCGGGATGGTATCAGGCATGGTCTCAGCCTCAGCTTCGACCTCTTCCGGGTAATCAAATGGAAGCCCGAATTCAGCCATGATGGAATGAATTTCTACTTCATGGTCTCCAGCTTCACCCAAAACATGAATAATTTTTCCTGTAGGATTTTTATCTCCTTCACTCCATTCAGTAAGCTTTACTACTACTTTCTGGTTATGTTGCGCACCTTCGAGATCCGATTTCTTCACAAAGATATCATGATGCATCTTCTTAAAATCAGGTACTACAAAAGCAAACCGAGGGGAGATTTCTATACGCCCTACAAATTCATCTCTGCTGCGTTCTAAAATTTCCAAAACCTTTCCTTCTCTACGGTTTCCTCTTCCTCTCTTTGGTAAAATCATTACCCTAACCTTGTCTCCGTCAAGCGCAGATTTTAAATCTGCTACTTTGACCATGATATCGTCTTCTTTCTTTTCATGATCATTAGGAATCACGAATGCAAACCTGGCATTGACGAAATCCACTTCTCCTATAATGAATTCAGGGTCCGCTGCTGAGGAATAAAGGTTTCTGGGGTTACAGCTGATCCAACCTTCATCAACTAATTCCTGAAGGGATGGGCTTAAAAGTTTTTTGGTAGCTGCATCCCGAAGTACTAGTTTTTTGATGAGTTGTTTTTCTGCGAAAGCTTCACCGAAATTATTGTCAAAAAATTGCGTTAATTTTAATTTTAGTTGTTCTAAATCTGTGAGCTTATTGCCCTTGCTTTTAAATCCTGATTTTTTTCTTCCTGAATTTCTTCCCATAAAAATATAATGTAATTATAAAGGTAAGGATATTTATTCTAATTTATTGGCCTTCCTTATGTTGTGATATTTATTCTGCAGCTGTATCTAGATTGATGATTTCGAATGATAAGTCTCCGGGCAAACCCTGGTAGCCAAGATATATCCTGGCCGTAACTTCTACATCTCTTAGGCAATATTTACGAATATTATCGAGACCATCTTCTTTGTAATAAACGGTGTTGACCATGCTACCGTCTATGCCTTCCTTTGAACTGGGGATGTCAAAGATTGTTGCAAGTAAATCCAATCGGGTGTAATGTTTATAGTCCCCAAATTTCCACAATTCCAAAGTGTCAAGATGCCTAATTTCCCAGGGTTTCTTTCCTGAAAGCTGCAATACTTCCGGAAGTGGGAGTTTGTTGATAAGCATTCTTCTGCAGATGTAGGGGATATCAAATTCCTTGCCATTGTGGGCACAAAGGATCCAGTCCCTTTTTTCTAGCAGGTCTCGGAATTCCAGCAAAGTATCATGTTCCGTTAATCCTGCATAGGATTTGGTTCTGTAAATAAGCTCATCCTCCCCTTTTTTATAGGTAAAATAACCTACTCCGATGCAAATGATTTTACCGAATTCTGCATAGATACCGGCTTTTTCAAAATACAATTCATCCGCTTCCCGGTCGTCAGTTCTTTGTAATTGCAGGGCCTTTTTCTTCCACTCTTCTTGCATTCTAAGTGGTAAACTTTCAAGGTTTTCCGCTCCGGAGATGGTCTCAATGTCCAGAAAAAGGATGTCATTCAGATGTTCGAAAAAATCGGCCATAAGCTTTAGGTATGTAAAATGCCATGCATGTCCAGTTCTGGTATGTAAGTCATGTGTTTTTCCTGAACGCTGCCTGCTACAAATATAAACTTTTTGTCAAATATTTGGTCGAGAATATAATAACTAACCCAGAATTCATTGTTTAAAAGGAATAAAGCAGGGTCAATTGCCTCTACTCTGGCTATACTCGTTGCGGCCAGCTTATCTATCATGTGCCGCAAGACAGAGGTTTTTTTTTCTTCTCCAGACACCTTGCCGTAGCCTTTTGCAGTGATCATTAAGGTTTCCAATTCGATAAGGTTTTTATTGATCAGATAAACAGCCCAGGTTTCATCCGTTCCATTTCCTTCCTTAACAATGGCCATTTTCACCCCTGTCACAGGGTGAAATTTTATATCTTTTTTCATTTTTGTTCTTCACTTACCAATAGCTCCATACCGAATAATCGGCCAATATGTAACTTTACCCTATCCTTCACTTCTGAAAGGGCTACTTCTTCCCCAAGTTCCAATTGCAAGGAAGTGACGGCCTTGTCACTTATTCCACATGGAATAATGTGATTAAAGTAACTGAGGTCAGTATTGACGTTAAACGCAAAACCGTGCATGGTCACCCATCTGCTGGATTTCACACCTAAAGCACAGATTTTTCGTGGGTTCTTTTGTTGGATATGATCTATCCAGACCCCTGTTAACCCCTCTATTCTCCCCGCCAAAATCCCATAGTCGTCAAGGGTGGCAATCACCGCTTCTTCAAGGTACCGTAGGTATTTGTGAATATCTGTAAAAAAGTTATCCAAATCAAGAATAGGATAGCCTACAAGTTGCCCCGGACCATGATAAGTAATGTCTCCACCACGGTTTATAGGGTAATACCTTGCATTGTACCTTTTTAATCCGGCTTCGTCTAAAAGAAGATTTTCCGCACGACCACTTTTTCCTAAAGTGTAAACATGTGGGTGTTCCACAAACAATAGGTAATTGTCGGTGATTTGTTCTTGACCTGGCTCAGCTTTTCGGTTAGAGATCTTAACTCCAACCGTTTGTGAAAATAATTTTTCCTGATAATCCCAGGTTTCCTGATAATCTTTGGTGCCTAAATCCCGAAAAATAACTTTTTTATTTTTAAATTGATTCACCTTATGCAATAGTTTTTTTCAAATATAGTCAATATCATACAATGGCTGAACACAATGACAAGGGAACAAAGGCTGAACAGCTCGCCAAAGACTGGCTGGTAGCGAACGGCTATGTATTTATTGCGGCCAATTATAGGTATAAGCATGCTGAAATAGATCTCATTTTGGAGCGAAGAGGAATATTGGTCTTTGTAGAAGTTAAATACCGCAGTGGAACTGGTTTTGGATATGCTGAAGAATTTGTAGATTTTCGGAAAAGACAATTAATAATTAGAGCAGCTGACAATTACCTATACGAAAAAGACTGGAAGAAAGATATCCGATTTGATATTGTTGGCGTATATCAAGATAAATCAGGAGCGATAGCTTTCAAACACTTTGAGGATGCCTTTTATTGATCATGGCTATAAATCAGGTTACCCTCTGTGTCCCATTCACCCCTGATATAGGGTTTGAAAACATTATTTAAGGCTTCATTCTGATATTGAATTTCGCGTTTTTTTACTGTCTTGTCATTTTCTCTGGGCCAGTATTCTGTCCATATGCCTATTCGCTCTCCAAATTTATATTCCCCTGCCACAGCCACTTGTCCGTCAGGATAAAAATGAAAAAAATTCCCCTCCTCGAGGTCGTATTCAATAGGCGTTAACTTTTCAATTTTGCGTTCATCCCGATTGTAATAGGTAATTCTTGAGGCTTTTGGCCACCCCTCTGAATATTTCCTCTTGTCTAGAAGAATATTTTTAGTGTCGAAACTCATCCATCTGCCGTGTTTTGTACCATAAAAGTACATACCGGTTTCAACGACATTCTCTCCTATTCGTTTTTCATAGGGACCATGTAGAAGATAGCCTTGAGATGGATTGAAACCACCACTCTTGATGGCTTTGTTTTTGGTGTCATACCAAAAGATATCCCTGATATAGGGGTCTATTTTTTTATTTCTAGTGGTATAATTTATATATTGATAAGTTACCTGGTCCCTAAAACTATTTTTTATTAAGCCTTTTCTGGTCTTTTCACCAAAATAAAAATTCTTTTTCTTTTTCTTTCTTTTCTCCTTTTTTTCTTCCTTGAGATTTTCCTCTGCATCGGAAAACAAAAGTACAGGCGTAGAGGTAGGAAGTAGTGTGTTTTCTTCCACTCCTGATGAGTCTACCTCAACTTTCGTCGATTTTTCCTGACCAAAACCAAGCGAAGTAATAAAAAAAAGCACTACAAATAATAAGTAAATGAGTTTTTTCATAACAATTTAAAACGAATATGAAGGCCCAGGTGTTACAGTCAGGTGCAAAAAACCAAAACATCCAGCCTAATTAACAATGGTTACGTTTCTCAAAACTAGTCAAAGATTTAGGAATCGTTGTCATTATGCTTATTTTTGCAAAATTAAAAAGGAGGCGGAGAGGCCACCATTTATTACATAATAATTTATTGGTCAAAAGGTATTACTAATCTGATTATCAAACGTAATTTAAATAAAATATAAATGAATTCCATCCTATCTGATCGTATAAACAATATGGAAGAGTCAGCTACGCTGGCTATGGCAAAAAAAGCCAGGGAATTAAAGACTCAAGGAATAGATATTATTGGCCTGAGTCTTGGAGAACCTGATTTTAAAACGCCTAAACACATACAGGAAGCTGCTAAAGCTGCCATTGATGAAGGGAAGTATTTTTCTTATCCTCCAGTAGCTGGTTATCAGGATCTTAGAGAGGCTATTGCCAAAAAACTAAGGGATCAAAACAATATATTAGAGGCCAAGGCTGAAAATATTGTGGTGTCTACAGGAGCAAAGCATTCTATCGCCAATGTATTTATGTGCCTTATCAATGAAGGTGATGAGGTGATCATTTTTTCTCCCTATTGGGTTTCTTATTCTGAGGTAATCAAATTGGCCGGTGGTATTCCCGTGCTTATTAAAGGTAGCCTGGAAAATAACTTTAAAGCTACCGCTAAGCAATTAGAGGAGGCGATCACAGACAAGACCAAAGCGGTGATTTATTCTTCACCATGTAATCCTTCGGGCTCTGTCTTTAGCAAGTCTGAATTGGAGGCCATAGCTGATGTCATCAAGAGCAAAGAAAATCTTTTGGTAATAGCCGATGAAATTTATGAATTGATCAATTTCACAGGTACTCACGCAAGCATTGCTTCTTTTCCAGGAATGTTTGAGCATACGATTACTGTAAATGGATTTTCTAAAGGTTATGCCATGACCGGATGGAGGGTAGGCTATATCTGTGCTCCTTTGTTCATAGCGAAAGCTTGTGAGAAAATTCAAGGCCAGTTCACCTCTGGTGGTACAGGCATTGCGCAGCGTGCAGCCCTTGCAGGTCTGATTGGAGATCAAAAGCCAACAGAAGAAATGGCAGCAGCCTATCTTAAAAGAAGAGACCTTGTTTTGGGATTATTGCACGATATCCCTGGTATCAAAACACACGTTCCTGAAGGAGCATTTTACTTTTTTCCTGATGTTTCTGCCTTTTTTGGTAAATCTGCAGGCGAACAGAAAATTGAAACTGCGGATGATTTTTGTCTTTATGTACTTAAAGAAGCAAATGTTTCATTGGTTACAGGTGCGGCCTTTGGTGCGCCTGAATCAGTGAGACTTTCCTATGCAGCGTCAGAGGATGAATTGAAAGAAGCGCTTAAGCGTTTAAAAGAAGTGCTCGCAAAATTGAATTAACTTTAAATACTATCCCTGGGAATTTTCCCGGGGATTTTTCTTCCTTTTCTAAGATGCAGGCAATCGTAATCACACCCGTAAAAGATGCTCTGGAGGCTACTCTGGAAACCATGCAGGCTATTTCAGAAGCCAATGGGGTTTATGATTATTGGGTTTTTAATGATTACTCTTCTGATCACACCAAAAAGGCCTTAGAAACAGCCAGTAAGAGTAAAGACTTTAAGCTAATAAACTTGGAGGATGTAACTTCAAAACCTTCCCCCAATTATAAGACAGTCCTTCAACGCGCTCAAAAAACAGCTTTGGAAGCCGGATTACCACTGATCATTGTGGAATCTGATGTTAAGGTAAATCAAGACACTTTAGAAAATCTGGTGCATTTCGCCAATGATAATCCCAATGTAGGGCTAGTCGGTGCCATCACGCAGGATGCTGAGGGAAAGGTGAATTTTCCATACCTCAAGTTCAAGCAATTAAAAAGCAAGAATCCAACAAAAACCACACGCAGCCTTAGTTTTTGTTGTACGTTGATCAATATAAAATTTTTACAGGAATACGATTTTACTGATCTGGACAACAGTAAGGATTGGTACGATACCCACATTAGCCAAAAATCTATTGCTTTGGGCTTTGATAATTACATACTTCCTGATTTGCCTGTATGGCATAGACCTCATGCCAGCCGTCCCTGGAAACAACTTAAATACAAGAACCCACTGCTTTACTACTTTCGCAAGTGGTTTTTAGGCAAGGATAAAATTTAGGGCAATCCTTTTTGAGCGTTCTTTGCATTTTGTCAAAAATGAATAATTGTGCGCCTTTCATTATTGTGGATTCATTCGTTTGAAAAAAGTAACACAATCATTCTTATTTGAGAAACCGATAGACTATGCATTACTCATGGTCCTTTTAGGATCTACTAACCTGAGTTGGATTATAGAATTGCTATAAATGTGGGTGCTAATTCTCTCTGTAGCTATTGGGTATTTGCCCGATAGCGCAAGCCATCTAAAAATCAACCCAAATCTCACTTCTAGTGACTCCCTCCGCCGCGGCGGAGGGAGTCACCCGATCTGCTTTTATGTGTCAATCAAACTGCCTTTTTATTCTGATACAGCAGTAAAAATAAATTGTATTATTTGAATAAAAATTATTTTTAACCTTTCTAAATTGTTGTCTTTAGAATAATCATTTAGGTTCAGGAATTCAGGTTCAACTAATTACCTCAAAGTAAAGAGGATCATTTCTAACCCTATTTTATTTAATTTTAACTATATTAATGACTTTTTAACTTAATTTTCGTGTAAAATTGATGGAAATTGGGCCGATATAATTCAAAATTACGATTCTTTTCACCTTTTTTTATTCCTTTTATCTAGGAAGTAAAGATGAATTTTTATTAGAGAAAAATTTATTATTTAGGATTATTTCTTTAAAATATCAAAGTATACTAAGAAGTATTTGTTGCTTTATTGCCTGAAAATTCCGTATATTTGTTTTGGGTGATTAAGCAACTTTTTATACTCATTCTTTTTTTAATAATTAAATGGAGGTTATTTCGAATTAATTTTTCCTAACCTCCATTTTCCTGAATTGGTTACATCTTGATCTTGCGAATGAGTTGGTTTCATTAATACTGAGTAATTTAATGTCTCTATGAAATATATCTTTGCTTTGGCTCTTTCCTTCCTAACTTTCCATGGCGCAGTAGTAGCGCAAGAATCCATCGATTCAACAGAATACTATAAAACCTATCCTGACAAACTGGTGCTAAGAACCTATATGTCTAGAAAATATACAGGCATAGGTTTAAAAATAGGAGACGAAAATTATTGGTACAGGCCAAATTCTACCTTGAATATGGGAGTAGGTGCTACCTACGACGGCTTAACATTGAACCTTGCCTATGGTTTTGGGTTTTTAAACCCAGATAGGAATAGCGGAGAATCCAAGTATTTGGATTTGCAGGTCCATGCCTACCCTAAAAATTGGGTCATAGATTTTTTTGGTCAATTTTATAACGGGTATTATTTGGAAAGGAAAAACATTAATGTTGCGAACAATGAATCAAGAATCTTCCCTGAGATGAAGCTAAGGAAATTAGGAGCTTCTGTGCAGTACTTATTTAATGGGGACAAGTTTTCTTACAGGGCAGCTTTTTTACAAAATGAGTGGCAAAAAAGGTCTTCCGGCTCATTTATGGCTGGGTTGGAGGTATATGGTGGACAAGTCAGGAATGCCGGTGGAATTCTACATTCCCTATCCTACCGAAAAAACTTTGACCAAATTAAATATTTTGAGATTGGTCCCAACATTGGTTATGCGTATACCTGGGTAATAAAAAAGCACTTTTTTATTACCTTATCGGCTGCGTCAAGTTTGGTATTGGGCAGGACTTATCTAAGTTTTGAAGATGGAACAGAGAAAAGTAACTGGTCTATTCGTCCAAATTATTTAATTAGAGGGTTTACTGGTTACAATTCGGATAGATGGTCTATTAATGTTAATTATGTATATAACCAAGTGAATTTAACTCCTGTTAGTGGGTATAAGACCAATTTGGGTACGGGGAATTATCGACTAAATCTTATTTATCGCATTAGTCCCGGGCCTGGTCTAAGAAAAAAATTGTACCTGATTGATAAACTTAAGGGCAAATTAGGTTTTAAATAAGCTGCTGTCATAATTGAATTGAGCAGGCGAGCATTTTTTTCATTGTCAGAGTCCAAATTCGATATTTTTTAATTTTAGCTATTCATTTAACTATTTTTTTGCAAAAATTGATTTATTCATTTGATATACAGGGTATTTGGTTTTAGGGGGTTCTGAAGGTTATAATCAGAATAAACTATTACATAATCTATGGATAACAAAATATAAATATATAATTAACACGGTATGAGCATTTAGGTTTTCGATAATACACTTATTTGCCAATATTTATTGTGGGGAGAGTGGTATGATTTTGAGGTATCTCAGTATAATAATAAATAGAGGTTAAACTATAAAAATAATTTATGGTGAAGAGGTTTACAAAAATCAGACACTGGTATTGTTTAGTTATGCTATGGTTCCTGATAGGATCCATAGTTCCAGAGGCTTTGGCCCAAAGTAGGAGGGTCACAGGCAAAGTCATTTCTCAAGAAGATGGCTTAGGTATTCCCGGCGTGAATGTACTTATTCAGGAACGTCAGTCCGGTACAGCCACAGATGTTAATGGAGATTATTCTATAACGGTTGCGGACAACAGAACGGTTTTGACATTTTCATTTATCGGGTTTGAACCAATAAATGAAGTGGTGGGTAACCGCTCTTTAATTAACGTAACGCTTAAGGAAGATGCTTCAGAAATGAGGGAAGTCGTCGTTACTGCCCTTGGTATTAAAAGGGAGGAGATTTCTTTAGGTTATTCTATTGAGCGTGTCGGGGGTGAAGAACTTACCAGGGTAGTCCAAGAAAGTTTCCTTAATGGCATGGCTGGTAAGGTTGCTGGGGTAACCATCAGTTCTACGGGTGGTACCGGTTCATCCGTAAGTATGGTGATTAGAGGAGCTTCTTCTTTAAGTACTGACAATCAGCCACTGTTTGTAGTAGATGGTGTACCGATTGCCAATACACTCAACAATGTCTCTTCGGTAGGTTCAGAAAACAGGGTGGATTATGGGAATGCCATCTCAGGTCTAAATCCTGATGATATTGCGGACATTTCTATCCTTAAGGGGCCAAGTGCGGCTGCACTTTATGGATCTCGGGCAGGAAATGGCGTCGTATTAATAACTACGAAAGGTGGCAATGTAGACCGACTTACAGTGAATGTCTCAACCAATACGGTATTTGATGTGCCATTTAAATTCCTAAAATGGCACAGTAAATTTGGTGCAGGGCAGTTTTCTGCCATTCCAGCTGAAATAAGTGGCACTCCGTTATCCAATCCCTTCGGAAGTCTGGTGCAGGAAAATGTGAATGCTGCCTATGGAGCCGAATTGGATAAAGGTTATGAGCAGGTGCAGTGGAACAGTCCCTTGGATGAAAATGGAAATCCTATAGCCATTCCTTTAGTATCTTATCCGAATAACGTCCAAAATTTTGTTCAGACGGGAGTTACCACATCCAATAGTTTTTCTGTGGCCAATAGTAACGAATCTATGAACTATAGGGTCTCTTATTCCAACATGCGGAATAAAGGGATCATACCCAATGCCGATTTGTTTAGAAATACCCTAAATATCAATTCCAGCCTAAAGCTCAATGATAAATTAAGCCTTAGTACCAATATTGATGTTAGCCGTAACAATTCGAACAACAGACCCGCAGGTGAACGTGGAACAAACCCTTTACAATGGGCATACGAAACGTCCCCTCATGTAAATATTTTGGATTTGAAAGATTATTGGCTCCCCGGTCAAGAAGGACTGGAGCAAAAAACGATGGATGCTGGTCAAGAAATCAGAGTAACTGATAACCCCTATTTCCTTGCCAATGAAGTAAACAATAGCTTCAAAAGAGACAGGGTTTTTGGAAATGTAAAAGCCGATTGGCAAATTTCTCCTTCTTTTAACTTCTTTGCCCGCTATTCTCTGGACCTTTACAATGAAACCAGAGAGACCAAGATAAGCAGAAGTTACAGTCAGGAGCCAGAGGGTGCCTATGGCATCACAGAACTTCAGGGCATGGAGACGAATGCTGATTTCTTACTTTCCTATAATAAGGATGTAAATGATTTTGGGTTTACGCTTTCCGGAGGAGGAAATATTCGATACCAAAATGGTAGCAGCCTATTTGCAGGTTCTAAATCCGGTGTGGGTTTGATCACTCCAGGTGTATTTAGACTTCAGAATATTTCACCAGATAACATAGAATATTCTAATAATGGGTTTGAAAGAGGCATCCATAGCTTATATGGTTTGGCAAACCTTTCCTTTAAGGATATGCTTTACCTTGACCTTACTGCTAGAAATGATTGGTCCAGCACTCTTCCTGATGCAGCGCCTTATTTTTATCCATCTGCTGCCTTGAGTGTATTGGTTAGCGAAATGCTGGATTTGCCTGAACCTTTTAGTTTGGTAAAACTTAGGGGAGGATTTGCCTCTGTTGGAAATGATGCCAGTCCTTACCAACTTATAGCCGCATTGGCCAATGCAGGAATATGGGGCAATATACCAAGGTTGACTTTACCCAATAGCATATTGAATCCGACTTTGAAACCGGAAATTGCTACCTCTTTTGAAGGTGGTATTGATCTTCACTTTTTGAATGACAGAATAAGGTTTAGTGGCACTTATTATAAAGTAGAGAATGAAAATCAAATTATTGGAATAGGTTTACCTCCATCTACAGGTTATTCCGGAAAACAAATCAACGCTGGCCTTTTGCAAAGTGAAGGAGTAGAGCTATCACTAGGTGCAGATATTATCCAGAGCAAAAATTGGAACTGGCAGACGAACATTAACCTGACCAGAAACAGGACAAAAATAATTGAGCTGGCAGATCAATTGCCTTTCTATACACTTTGGACAGATGCCAAAGGAGGTGCCTGGACCTACGTGGGTGAGGAAATTGGAGATCTTTATGATGCCAAAGTGGTCACTGTAGAGGATCCTGAATCTCCCTATTTTGGCTTTCCTATTCTAGACCAAACCGGGAAATGGCAGAGTATAGACGCCGTAAGTACAAGGAATAAAATAGGCAATTTTAACCCCAAATTTATATTGGGTATGCAAACCTCTTTGTCCTACAAAAACTTTCATTTGAACCTGACCTTTGATTGGAGAAATGGTGGGGATTTTGTTTCGCAAACCTACAGGTTTGGTGAGGAACACGGCAGGTCATCTATCTTCTTGGATAAATTAATCAACCCAGGAGAAATGGAAGGCATTGAACTGAGGAATCACCTTGTAGACAATAAGGAATCTATGGTATTGATCAATGGAAATAATTTTCCATTGGTAGGAGGACCGACGCCGGAATATGGAGGTTATCCCTTTACATTTGGGCCATTTACTTTGCCACATGGAGGAGTATTTATCCCCGGGGTTTATGCCACTGAGTTTGATGATGAAGGGAATCCTACTGCCTATGCTGAAAACCTAGGCGAGAATATTGGACAGCCCGGAGGAACTTTAACCTTGCCTTATGCAGGAAGTACAGCATGGAGCTTTTCCAGAGCCTTTCTATACGATGCCTCCTTTGTGAAGTTAAGGGAAGTTTCCTTTGGATATGATTTACCTGAGCGCTTTGCTTCGGCCTTAAAAATGCAGAATTTGAGTTTCTCTGTTTACAGTAGGAATATTATCCTGTGGACAGCTGCGAAAATCAATATAGACCCAGAGATGGCCTTTCAACCTCAAGCTGGTACACAAGCAGGCTCCCAATTTAAACAAGGGATAGAGAGATGGAATGTGATGCCTTGGGTAATGCCGGTAGGTTTTAAAGTCAATGCTACTTTTTAAGAGTTAGTTTTCAACTGATAAACGAAAATATTATGATTATCAAGAATAAATTATTATTCGGTTGGGCACTTTTATTACTATGTATCTTTTCTTGCAAGGAAGATCTCATAGAAATGAATATTAACCCAAATGGTGCAAGCCCAGAATCGGCCAATCCTAACCTTGTACTCTCAACGGTGCTAACAGAGGCTGGAAAAACGGTTTTGGATCTTGGTTATCAGGACATAGCTGGAGTCATGCAGCATACCCAAAAAGATGGCTGGTCAGGTGCCCATAATTCCTATGACTGGAATCGAAGCAATAGCTGGTCGGGCTATTATGGGATTCTCAGGAACAACCAATTTGTATATGACAGGGCCATAGAAATGGATCAGGAACTTCACCAGGGAGTAACTTTGGTGATCAGAGGGATGATGTTTGGTCTTATAACTGATCTGTGGGGAGATGCTCCATATTCACTAGCCCTAAGAGGTAGCGAAGGAACTCCTGAGACTACTTTTCCTGCCTATGATACTCAGGAGGATATTTATCGAGGCATACTTGACGAATTGGAGACCGCCAATCAACTGCTGTCTAAGCCAAAAGGAGCCTACAATAGCTCCATTGATGGAGCGGATGTTTATTTTAATGGAAATCCTTCAAAATGGCAAAAGATGGCAAATTCACTAAAGCTTAGGTTTTATATGAGACTTTCTGAAAAGTTGCCTGATTTTGCGAAGCAAGGCATTGAAACCATTCTTGCAAATCCAGGCGCTTACCCAATCATTACTAATCCTGGGGATGATGCCACCATGGCCTTTGAAAGCATAAGTAGGGAAAGTAGCTGGCCAAATAACACCAAGTTTGATGTAGATGCGAGCAATTACCGGAGACTAAAGATGTGTCAAACTTTGGTAGAAGCAATGAGAGTCAGAAATGATCCCAGACTTGCAGTATGGGCCAATCCAGTACAAATACCACTTGTAGTAGACGCTAGTCTTCCTACAGGAACAGATAAGGTAGAAAACGGAAAAAGATACCTCTCACCAGATGTGTTGGAAATCAGAAATGTAGCTCTTGAGGACATTAGCCAGAATCCTGATTTTGTTGGAATTCCTCCTGGAATTGCAGGAGCTCAGGTTTACAATCTTAGTCCCGATGCCAACCAGGCGGCCTTTAATCCACATGTTTCCTGGCTAAATAACCGATATAGAGAACCTACCGGGCCCTTATTAAAAGCGAGACTAATCACTGCCTCGGAAGTGAATTTTATTTTATCAGAGGCCGCATTGAAAGGTTGGGCCGTGGGAGGTACTGCCGAAGAGCATTATAACAAAGCCATTCAGTCCTCTTTTGCTACTTGGGGATTGTCCAGTGCGGTAGATGCCTACCTCACGCAGGAGAATGTGAAATTTGATGGTACTGTCAAACAATTGATTGAGCAGAAATGGATAGCCTCCTGGACTGCAGCGGCAGAGGCCTGGTTTGATTACCGCAGAACAGGCTACCCCGAATTGGAAGCAGGTCCCTTCACTATTCGATCCGTCTTGCCGGTCCGTTTATATTACATGAACGAGGAGCTAAATCTTAATAATGCCAATCTAGAGACAGCAATGGATCGATTGGAAATGACTAATTTCTCCGAAGTAGACGGTGCCAATAGTGCTTGGTCCAAACCTTGGGTTATTCAAGGCACAGGCAAGCCTTGGTAGGTAAGTGATTTGATCTAGGTTTAAGATAAAAGGGGCTTTTCGGAAGAGAAGCCCTTTTTTAGCTCCAAAGAGGTAATAATTTTTGCCTTTTTTGACTTAAATTGCCACAAAAACTATAAGGGCATATGAAATTTTCAAGTTCAGTGATTGTTAATAATTTGTACTTTTTTTTAATTCTTTTGGGACTTAGCTCCTGCACAAAAAACGTCTCCATAACGAGATTGATGCCAGCAGAGATTAATGTTCCGAATCAGGTACAGCGTTTACTCATTGTAGACAGAACAAAACCTGAAAATCAGGGAGTTGCCATTATTGAAGGAATTCTTACTGGAGAGATGCCTTTTGAAGTGAAAAATGCCATTGATGGCACCTTGGCTTCCATTCAGCAAGAGCTAAATACATCGCCCAGGTATGAAATTGTTCGAGCCAATGAAAGGCTGACAGGAGGCCTTTTTTCACAAACTTTTCCTGCACCTCTCAATCGGGAAATGATTCGAAGCCTCTGTGAGCGTTATGAAACTGATGCTGTTTTGACTTTAGAAAAGTTCAGTTCAGATTTCGTAATCACCGATAAAAAGATCACCATCAAGAGAAAAATTGGTAAAGACGAGGATTCAAAGACCATAGAAGTACCCGGTGTATTGGTGGAAGGGGTGGCTTCAGTACAAGTTGGCTTCAGGTTATATGATCCCGAAAGTGGCAATATTTTAGACCAGAATGACATGGGAAAAACCAATCTTTGGTCAGCTGAGGCGGAGACTAAAACCCAGGCCTTGGTGCTTCTAATTGAAAAAGCCCAAGCCACCAGGTACGTAGGCCAGATGGCAGGTGCAGCTTATGCAAGGAGAATCGCTCCTATGTACATTGACATAAACCGTACTTTTTATGCCAAATCAAAGAAGTACCCATCCTTAGAAAAAGGGGCACGCTTTGCAGAAGTCAATGAGTGGAAAAAAGCCATTCAAAGCTGGCAAGGTGGACTTTCCCTTCCAGGAGATGATAAAACCTATGGCAAGCTTTGTTACAATATTTCTTTGGGACATGAAGTCCTTGGGGATTTGTTGTTGGCCAAAGATTGGGCGGCGAGGGCTTACACACAGTACGGCTTTAAAGCCGGGAGAACTTATGCCAAGGAACTCGAACAAAGAATGATGGAAGACGCGTTGCTAAATCAGCAGCTGGGGACTTATTCGGATCAGTAAAAATTAAAAAATAAATCCGGATTGGGCAATAGACTGGTTCAAATCTTAGCCATTGCCTTTTCTGGGTTAAACCTTAAATATGGACTTCAGCAGTTAGCAATTTAGGTAACTGTGGCCCTTTTTTTTGAATTTGATTTACACCAATTCACTTGAATATTTTTCTATTGCTCTTTTGCTACCAATTTTCGGACAGCCAAGAATGTGCGTTTGCATGTTCTTTTAACTTTTAAATTAATAAAATGAGTTAAAAGCCCTTTGCGTTATTTCGAAATTGCTTGTAGAAAAGGAAGGTGGGTAGATTTAGGAAGTTACCAAAAAGACACAATTATCCCTGAGAAAAACAATTGATTTTAAAATGATAACACCGAACCTGACAGCACGCTTCGAATCGCAAAAGCATTGTCAATTCGAAATACGCAGGTCTCCTGACTTGTAACATTTTTACCTTCCTTCCCATTCTTAATTCAAGAACAGTGGATTTGCTAAGGGTAAAAACCTTTGTAGTTACTTACAGTTGCGCGCCAGTTAGTGATTCTCACACGATTCCCTATTAATTCACTTTAAGTAAGGCCTATTTCGGTTGGTGAAAAAATATAATAAAAAAACTTATTAACCTCAAATTCGAAAAGAATCACCTACACCCGGTGTAATTTATAAGGGTAAACGCCGTCAGCATTCCATTGACAAACGTAAAGATTCTTGTCCCTGTCCAAACAGACATCATGGCAATGTTTAAAGACTGGAAGTTCCTGAAGCATTAGTTCTAATTTACCATTTTTATAGACAGGTGCTGTGCCTCCAGGATTGGAAACCACCTTGTTATTTTTGTCCAAAATGGTTACAAAGCCTTTGTTTAAGTGCATGTTATAATTGCCTTCTTTCATTCCAAAACACACCCCCGAATACAAGTTTTCACCATCCAATACGGGGCGGCTTATAAATGCACCCGGTAGGTAATGATCTTCCAAGTACTCTCCATCTAAAGTGAATCGTTTGAAAGTGTTCTTTATTCTCGCCGAACAAAGTAGGGTAGGGTTGGTAGGGTCACGGTAATCAATGGCTACACCATGGGCTTGTTTGAATTTGTCTGGCTGAAGAAAACTGTCCCCTCCAAATTTTCGAATAAATTGCCCATCCTTGTCATATTGTAAGATAAACTGAGAACCATAGCCATCGGCTACATAAATATCCCCATTTGGTCCAACAGCTGTTTCAGTTGGACGGTAAAAAGCATTTTCATTATAGGCACCTGTATTGGAAGGATGCTCCAATTCCATCAGAATTTTACCATCCACGGTGCATTTTACAACCTTTCCTAAGCCAGTATCTGTGATAAATAAAAACTCCTCACCACCCTCCTCTTCTGAAATGGTCAAGCCATGTGCTCCAGAAAAAGACAAGGTCCAGGAGTCCAAAATATTGCCTGAGGTGTCATAGATCAATATATTATTTTTTGGATGGTCGGTCAGTAAAATCAGTCTGTTGTTTTTATCCAAAACCATTTCATGGCAGTTTTTTACAGGATGACTGTTGCTGTTGGTTTTGCTCCAGTCTCTTTCTACTCTGTATTGGAAATCACCATGTCCCAAAATATCCTTTTGGATCTGTGCTGAATTTGAATTGATATTGAAAAGTGGCAATCCGGAAGTGAATACTGCTCCGCCACTTGTGATGGATCTTTCAATGAATTTTCTTCTTGAATACATGAATTATTATTATGCCAAAAGTTCGTTGATTACCTGTCCGTGGACGTCTGTAAGTCTAAATCTTCTGCCTTGGTGTTTGAATGTGAGCTTCTCATGGTCTATGCCCAACAGATGTAGTAATGTGGCTTGAAAATCATGAACATGTACAGGATCTTTTGCTACATTATAGCTAAACTCATCGGTTTCTCCATATACCATGCCTTTTTTCACTCCTGCACCCGCCATCCACATGGTAAAGCATCCCGGATGATGGTCTCTGCCATAATTGTCAGCGGTGAGCCTTCCCTGAGAGAAACTGGTTCTTCCAAATTCTCCACCCCAGACTACCAAGGTGTCTTCTAGGAGTCCTCGCTGTTTCAGGTCTTGGATCAGGCCTGCTGTGGCCTGGTCTGTACTCATGGCTTGTCGCTTGATGCCCTTAGGCAAGCTACCATGCTGGTCCCAGCCCATGTGGTACAGTTGGATGAATTTCACATCGCGTTCTGCTAGTTTTCTAGCCTGAAGGCAATTGGAGGCATAGGTTCCCGGGATTCTCGCATCCTCTCCATAAAGCTCGTAGATATAATCAGGTTCTTTACTGGTGTCCACGGCTTCTGGAACGGAATTCTGCATTTTATAGGCCATTTCATATTGGCTGATCTTGGACTTAATTTCCGGATCCTGCCACAAATCAAACTGGTGTTCATTTAGCTTGCCGATATGGTCCAAGGCACGACGTCTGTCGTGGTCATGTACACCATGCGGATTATTCAAGTACAAAACCGGATCTTTGCCCGAGCGGAACTGAATGCCCTGATGATGGGAAGGTAGAAATCCGTTCCCCCAGGCTGTGGAGTTTAATGGCTGTGATCCAGGACTCTTAGAAAGTAAAACCACAAAATTGGGCAAATTTTCATTGTCGCTTCCCAAACCATAACTCAGCCATGATCCGATAGACGGCCTACCACTCAACTGAGAACCTGTTTGCATAAACATGACGGCAGGTTCGTGGTTGATGGCATCAGTGATCATAGATTTGACGATACATAGATCATCTACCACTTTGGCCGTGTGAGGAAAAATTTCACTTACCCAGGCACCCGAATCTCCGTACTGCTTGAAATCAAAAATTGATTTTACCAGCGGAAAAGTAGACTGATCTGCGACCATTCCAGAATTTCTTTGTGTGCCCTGAACGGAAGGAGGGATTTCCTTGCCATGCCATTTTTCCAGTGAGGGTTTGTAGTCAAAAGTTTCAATCTGAGAAGGTCCTCCCGACTGGAAAAGATAAATTACTCTTTTGGCTTTTGCTGGGAAATGCGTTCCTGTAGATAGCCCCTGAGGTTTGTAGAGTCCAGAGCTATCTGGGACTCCGGCAAATCCCGCCGTTTGACCTATAAGGCTAGATAGCGCAATGGCTCCAAACCCCAGTGAAGTCTTTTTCAAAAAGCCACGTCTTGTCTCTCCGAATTTGTTTATGTCGTTTTCGTTCATGGCGTTTATTATCTTATGGTATACCCTTCTGTGGTATTCATTATTCCATTGATTACGGTAGCCAATGATGCTACCCGAACTGGATCCAATGTACTATCTACCGGTTTACTACCTGTGCTAAGGTAGGCCATTGCATCTCGTTTATTCAGACCAAAGCGTTCTTCTTCTTCCTGATAAAACTGTTGAATGATCTCCATTTCTTTGGCGTCAGCTTGTCTCCCGGTACTTAATTTAAACGCCTTGGCTAATTGCTCTTCTGGACGGTATTTTTTGATCAGTTTTTCTGCTGTCACTCTTGCTGCTTCCACAAACTGTGGATCGTTTAATAAGACCAAGGCTTGAAGAGGTGTACTCGTTTCTGTTCTCCTCACATTACACTCTGACCTGTCACTGACATCAAAGATCATCATAGAAGGTGGTCCCGAAGTTCTTTTCCAAATCGTGTAAAGGCTTCTTCTGTAAAGTCCATCACCAGGTTCTTGCAAATACCTGTACCTCCAGGATTTGGTTGTAATTTCATCCCAAAGCCCTTCAGGCTGATAGGGGTATGCACTTTCGCTATCTGTGTTTTGCGTGAGCAATCCACTTATAGAAAGGGCATTGTCACGGACCATTTCTGCCGTCATCCTAAAACTAGGGCCTCTGGCCAAAAGAAGATTGTCGGGATCTTCTTCCAATAAATCAGGGGTGTTTTTGGAAGATTGCTGATAGGTTGCAGACATCACAATGAGTTTGTGCATCTTTTTGATGTCCCAGCCAGATTCCCGGAATTTTACCGCCAGCCAGTCGAGTAGCTCAGGGTGCGAAGGCATGCTGCCTTGATTACCAAAGTCACCAGAAGTAGTGACCAATCCTTTCCCAAAATGCATTTGCCAAATTCTGTTGACAAAAACCCGGGCAGTAAGGGGATTCTCAGCATCAAAAAACCACTTGGCCAGTCCCAATCGATTTTTCGGCCATTTTTCATCATAGTGAAGAACAGTTTCAGGAATACCGGGATCAACTTGTTCCGTAGGTGCATTGTACATTCCTCGGTCCAGAATAAATGTAGGTCTTGGTTTCTCCAGGTCCCCCATTACCATTATTTCTTTGATATCTGTTGTCGTTTTAGCCCGTTCTTTTCTTAAATCTACCATCGATTTTCTGAGGTCATTCGCTTCAAGATGGTCGGATTTGAAGAAATAATCAGCGATCAATTCTTTGGCGTTTTGATCGCCTTTTACTGAAATAGCGGACCTAGCTTTTTCTGGATTGGCTGCATAAAGCACCTCCAAAGCAGTTAATTCCTGGTCGAATAGCTTCAATTCATCCAATCCACCATTTAGGAAGGTCTTCATTTTATCCCTGACACCCAGTACAAAACCACGGAATCCGTAGGTATGAATGTCTGGTTTGAACAAGATGGATTTATAAATATTATCTGCTGAAACAGTCACGGGTACTTTTTCCCCGTTGAGATAAATACCGACTCCATCAGCTTTACCCAATCCATTGTAGGTAATGGTTAGGTCTGTCCATTCTTTTACAGGGATAGCGGCTACCGTTTTTACCTGTATGGCATTTTCCGGCCAGCTGTAGGCCATGATAAAGTTAAGTTTATTGTCTTCCAGAAAGAGGGAGTAGCCTTTTAGCCCCAGGCGGATGTCTTCACAGTGGGTAAATATTACCGCCTCTTGATAAAGGGTGTCTGGAAATACCGATAGGTTTACTGAGAACGGATCCGTCTGATCAAACCAACCCACTTTATCCGGTAGACTCAATGTGGTAAAATCATTGATGAAAACCCCTTTGCCTTTAGCTCCCGCTTTGATCACAGGTTCTTTTACCTCTACTGGGCCAGGATGAGTGGTTTTTCCCGGACTTTTGAAGGTAGTTTTACTACTGCCAGGAAGCATTTTATCAAAATTATATGCTGCTACAAGTTTTGAGGAAAGGCTTTTCTGAAGTTTGTCTAGAAGGTTGGCCTCTTTCAAAGGCTGCTTTTCCACCTCTTTATCAGCTACTTTTCGCAAATCCTCCAAATGGGTTTCCTTGGACTTAATCTGACTGTCTATGTAATTTAAAATCTTGTCTTGTTCTACATTTGTGAGCAACAAAGCAGGCCCTGGGACTTGTCCTGGCCCATATACTGCCGTTCCCAATTCATTTGTACTGTTAAAAAAGGCTGACAATTGGTAAAAGGACTTTTGGCTAATCGGATCATACTTGTGGTCATGGCAGCGGGCACATTCCATACTTAAGCCCATGATGGCTTTTCCTACGGTGGAGGTACGGTCAGCTACGTATTCTGATCTGTATTCTTCGAAGACGATACCTGCTTCAGAATTCTTTTTATGAAGCCGGTTAAAGGCTGTTGCCAATATGCTTTCCTGTGTTGGGTCTTCAATGAGATCACCTGCCAATTGCCAGGTGATGAACTGCTCGTAGGACATGTTTTTGTTAAAAGCACGGACGACCCAGTCCCTATAAGGGCTAAAGTCCCTGTGTTTGTCGTCCAAATAGCCATCTGAATCTGCGTATCTTGCCACATCCATCCAGTCTGCCGCCATTCGTTCACCATAAGCTGCAGAAGAAAGCAGTCTGTCAACTAACTTTCCGTAAGCCTCCGGAGCATCATTTGCAACAAACTCTTCTATCTCTTCCAAAGAGGGAGGAAGACCTGTAAGGTCAAAACTTACCCGACGGATAAGGTTTTCTTTGCTGGCTTTTTCTGAGGGCTTTCGGTTTTTGGTCTTCAATTTGGAGGCTACGAAATGATCGATTTCGTTATTCGCCCAATTTCTCTCACTAATGGCGGGGATATTTGGTGTCTCAGGTTTGATAAATGACCAATGAGGCTTGTATTTTGCGCCCTGTTCTATCCATTTGGTTAGCGTGGCGATCTCTGCTACACTAAGGCTAAGGTTTGATTCAGGTGGAGGCATCATCAACTCCTTGTCTTCGCTTAAGATTCTGCTTACGACCTCACTTTTACCTGGTTTTCCTGGGACAATTGCGTAATGACTCGCATTGCTTTTAAGGCTGGCAAAAGCAAATTCTTCCAAATCGAGTCTTAAATCCGCTTCCTGATTGGCTGCATCAGGCCCATGGCAGGCAAAGCATTTGTCTGACAATATAGGTTTGACGTGATAATTAAAATCAATGGCTTCTGGAAGGTCTTTGTAGGCCAGTTGGATGGCTTCAGGTTTCTCCCATCCACAACCTGCCAGGAGGAATAGGAGTGAAAACAAAGACAAGGATAATCTATTCGTTAATATGGGTATGACTCGTGTCATTTATTGAAAATTGAAAATTTTAAATGCCTATTATTTGCCCAATTGAAGTTGGGAACTGTTAATGTTTAACGGGTAATTTTAACCAATAGTTAACGTTAAAGTTATTGAATATCTTTAAGAAATAAAATAACAATTTTACGGAAGGATGTGAAACAAATTTTTCCTACATAAATGGATCATATGCATCATTCTTTTCTCTTCACCGGAGACTTTTGCAATGTATTTGATGGCAGCAATCTTTAAGACTGTGGGCAATCTTTTGGTTTCTGGTTAAAAGTGTGTCTTATTAGAAATACTCCAATCCGGGAGTAAGCAGGTATTGTTGTAGGAAATCTTTGAAAAATTTGTCCATAATTACCCGAAAGGGCTACTTAGAAGACTACTTTGCCTATTCCGATTAACATTCCGAAACAAGTCTATTACCAGCTTACATCCAGCCTTACAAAACCCATTTCGTCTTCGATATTTTCAAATACCCATAATTTACCGTCTTTACCAAAATGAAATCCGGGCTGGTGATCCAATTCAGGGAAAGGGCCTTCTGCTATGAGGTTAAAGTCTTCATCTAACACGCTTAAAAATGCATCAACGCCACTTGAGGGAGGAAATAACCCTCCTTCCGGGACTTCTGCGTTTTCATCGAATTTCATATGAAATGAAATGCGGTAATAGACTTGTTTTTTTTCATCCCATACAGGTCCCATAAAATTTATGTCTTCTTGAATCTTTTGATAGTAACTTTTAAATTGGGTCCGATCTCCAATTTCGGCGGGATAAGTACCGCTTTTTTCATTGGGTGTTATTTGGCTATGGTAAGCTTTGAGTTGGAGAGAATCACTGGCCCCATCCAATACATAAAGTTCATTACTAACACCGGTCCCCAGGATTACTTTACCCCCTTCTTTTTTTAGAAAATGATAAGAACCTAAACCAACAGCCGTTTCTCCATCATTTAGGAACAGCTCAAAATTTTTCGCTTTTTCAATGACCGGAACAGCAAGCTTTTTAAACGTTTGATTGTCTCGGTCTATCAATGCAAAAGAACTGGTTTTCTCTTTAAAATTAGTGATCAAAGAAGCAAATTGGCTGCCTTCAGGGGCCAGGCTTATTGTTTTAAAAGGCCTGTCCGCATCTTCCATCTGCTTGTGCTGCTTGCCCATTTCTGCTATATCAAAACTTTCCAGCTTTCTACCCTGCCAATCCAATATATT